>Ga0272444_10000087_pt1 | contig 117142 bp, 114 predicted proteins | sample SSMForm13_FD_201033 | JGI IMG/M metagenome (GOLD analysis project Ga0272444, IMG submission 201033) | Marine sediment archaeal communities from Little Sippewissett salt marsh, Falmouth, MA, United States - SSM-Form-13 | ecosystem: Environmental > Aquatic > Marine > Wetlands > Sediment ...
CCTATCAGTATAATCATAGATTTATTATGGAATCATTATAGAACCAGAACAATACTATTATAATACTATTCTGGTTCTAAATCAATGCCAAAAACAGCCAGTAATAAGCAAAGCAACCAACTATCATAGAACTGTAACCAGGCCTATATCCAGTCATCAGACGGTCCTGACCAGGCGGCATTCCCGCCCGACCTGGAACTCCCCGGTTATACCGTTGTTTGAAAACAGGATCTGCCAGAGCTGGACATTGCGGGCACGGAACGAGCCGGCTGCACTGAGGAGGTAATAGCGCCACATTCTGTAAAAGCGCTCATCATATCGATGCCGAAGTTCCGGCCAGTGCTGCTCGAAATTCGAGTGCCAGGCCATAAGTGTACGGGAGTACTCATTACCAAAGCTGTGCCAGTCCTCTATGATATGTCGTTGTTCAGAGGCTTCGGTCACCTGCCTTGGGGATGGGAGCATGGAGTTGGGAAAAATATATTTATGGGTCCAGGCATCGGTATTTCTTGACGAACGGTTACTGCCTATAGTATGAAGAAGAAATAGCCCGTCATTTTTGAGGCTGTTACGGGTCACATCGAAAAAACTGGCATAGTTTTTTACCCCTACATGTTCGAACATGCCAATGGAATAAATCCTGTCATAGACACCTCGTATCTCCCTGTAATCTTTCAACTGGATAGTAACAGGGAGTCCACGACAGAGTTCGTCGGCTTTCTTTTTCTGTTCAGTCGATATGGTTACTCCGGTCACCTTGACGCCATAATGCATAGCAGCAAAGCGTGCGGCCCCACCCCATCCACAACCGATATCGAGCAGGTGCATGCCTGGTTTTAGCTGGAGCTTATTGAAAATGAGTCGAAGCTTGTTTTCCTGGGCCTCGTCGAGCGTATTGGCTCCGTTCCAATACGCACAACTGTAGAGCATGTGCTTGTCGAGCATGCCCTCGTAGAGGTCGTTGCCAATATTGTAATGCTGCTCCCCTACCGTAAATGCCCTGGAGGGTTTTTGCAGGTTCAGGCATAATCCGACGAGGTTGGATAGCATGCGTGTCAGCTGGGAAACACTTTTATCCAGTTGCGCCCTGAGAACACGATAGAAAAACTGGTCGAGCGCGTCACAGTCCCACCAGTTATCCATGTAAGATTCACCGATACCAAGATGGGATTCTGTGAGCACCCGTTTATAGAACTCCTTATTATGCACCCTGATATCCCATGGTTTGCTACCGCCAACGGTAATTCCCGCCCGGGATAGCATATGCCTGAGTTTTCTTTCGTAAAGGTTGCCGCCCATTTTTTCTGCTCCGATAAGTAATACTGCCTTTGCGGTTTCCGGGTTGGAGGCGGCACCAGCCGAATAGAAACCAGCTTTTATTATTTGACGACAGGTGGCGTAAAAAACATGCAGTTACGCCCATCATTTTTGCAGGAAATGCGTATACTGTCGCCACTGTTTTCTGTAACTGTAAAGAATGATACCCATGAACAACTTGCCCCCTTGTCCGAAATGCAACTCAGAGTATACCTATGAAGATGGCGTCCTGCTTATTTGTCCTGAATGTGGCCATGAGTGGACACAATCCGAAGCCAGCAGTGAACAGAATGAACGTGTCTGGAAAGATGCCAACGGCAATATCCTGCAGGATGGCGATACGGTAACCGTTATCAAGGATCTTAAGGTCAAGGGAGCATCATCTGTCCTGAAGGGCGGAACGAAAGTCAAGAACATTCGCCTTGTTGAAGGAGATCATGATATTGACTGCAAGATTGACGGGTTTGGCTCAATGCAGCTGAAATCGGAGTTTGTCAGGAAAGCCTGACAGGCAATAAAAAAGCCGCCTGGACAACACATAATCCAGGCGGCTTTCAACGGAGTATCTTCAACGCAATACAGGCAATCTCAACGTTTTTTCGGCTTCACGCTCACGGTCACCCGCTCCAATGGCTCAGGAGTGGTTGCAGACGGCTGGGCAAGTGGCAGGAACTTCTTGATGAAATCAACAAGAGATGCAAACTGCTCTTTAAAAGGAATGGTATCCGCAGCTGACGAAGCACTGAACCTGGCTGCAGCTCCCATGCTTTCGAGGATATCATTAAGGCCATCCCGATTAGCCATCTCACCGTTCTTGATCCGGTCAATCACGTTGGAAACGCCTGGAATAAAACGCTCAGCTGCAGCATTTCCCATTTCCGCGCCATAGCTGAACAGTGAAAGAGGATTCTGCAAGAGCATCCTGCGCACCTCTTCCGGACGTGACAACACCTTCAGAGGGCCCTCTTTTTCGATAACAGCCTGGCAAGCAAGCCGTCCACCAGCTTCAACCTGCTTTGTACTCAGGAAAGCCTGCTCGATTTCCGATAATGGCGAAAGGCATTCCCGGCCTTCCAAAACAGTTACATAGCAGGTCTGGCATATTCCGTGGCCACCACATACGTAACCAACATGACTTTTGCTGTCCTGCGCAACTTTCGAGAGCTTCTCTCCAATTGCTGCAGGGCAAGACCTGTCGTTGACAACAATTTCCATAACATTGATTTTATTATTCTTACGGGTATACCGATCCGATATCGGTCCGATTTTTTGTCTATGGAAATTTAGCAAATCAACGGAATATTTCAGCAATAAATGGCTGCGTGTCAGGCTTTGACGATTGCCTCCATAGGACAGGCCTCAACGCAGGCCGGAGTATCGTAATACCCTTCACATTCCGTGCAGCGGTCAGGATCAATTGCTAAAAAGATCTCTTCTCCGGGAACAATTGCCTGTACCGGGCAGGCAGGAACACAGACAGAACAACCTCCACAGTGATCCAGGATTTTATAGGCCATGGTATTTCCTCCAAATAGATGAATTAATAATGAGCATATGCCAATAATATACAAATAAATGCCTCAATGCATAACTAATTTCACTGATTTTCATTTTCTTGTCAGAAAAGCAGTTAGGAAACTCTGAGGAACAGCTTTATGAAGCGGAAATGGTTATTCGCCCTTGACCGTGGCGGCACGTTTACCGATATCATCGGCCTTGCCCCGAACGGCCAGGTACATACACGTAAACTCCTCTCGGTATCGGATGCCTATGAAGATGCCGGCATCGAGGGAATACGCGACATACTTGGTCTTGCGCCAGGGGAACCACTACCAGGAGATGTGGTCGACACAGTACGCATCGGGACCACTATCGCGACCAATGCACTGCTTGAACGCAAAGGGGTGCGAACGGCACTCTGCATTACCCACGGACTTGAAGGGCTCCTGGAGATCGGTAACGCAACCCGACCAGAGCTGTTCAGCCTTGCCATTACAAAACCAGCTCCGCTTTACGACCGCATCATAGGTATAGAGGAAGAGTGTGGCGCTGATGGCAGGGAGATCACTCCCCTGAACATTGAGCAGGCTGAACATGCATTACAACTGCTGAAGGAGGAAGGTATAGAGCATGTCGCTATCGTGTTCAAGCATGCATGGCGAAACCCGCAGCATGAAATCGCAATGATGGAAATAGCTGAAAAAACCGGGTTTGCACATATAACGGCATCTCACAAGGTCATGCCGCTCATCAACATGCTCAAGCGCGGCCAGACAACCCTGATCGAAGCCTACCTCAACCCGATCCTGGCCGGTTATATCACCACCCTGCACCGCCTTGCCGGTCCAGTGGAACTCGAGCTTATGCAAAGCTCGGGAGGCCTTGCGCCTTCCCGGAGCATACACGCAAAGGATACGATACTCTCCGGACCAGCCGGTGGAGTAACAGGGCTTGAAACCATCTCGCGCTCACTCGGGCTCGAACAGACCATAGGGTTTGACATGGGCGGAACATCGACTGATGTTTCAAGGTATGACGGCCATGTAGAGCACCTTTTTGAAAGTAACGTTGCTGGCATCCCCTTTCATATCGACATGCTTGACATTGAAACCGTTGCAGCCGGAGGAGGATCAATCCTCTCGTTTGACGGTATGCGCATGCAGGCAGGCCCCGAGTCTGCCGGCTCACTTCCCGGTCCTGCATGCTACGGCCTCGGCGGTCCCCTAACCGTGACCGATGCAAATCTCCTGCTTGGACGCATTGTTCCGGAATTCATGCCCAGGGCATTCGGCCCCGACCACAAGAGTAGCCTCGATGCAGATGCTGCCAGAAAACTGTTCAATAAACGCACAGACGAGATCAACCAGGCATCGGGAACACGCTACACACCTGAAGAAGTAGCTGCCGGCTACCTGCGCATAGCTAATGAAATCATGTGCCGGGCCATAAAGAAAATCTCCATCTCCCGAGGCTTCGACATTCGCCAACACGCCCTGGTGTGCTTCGGCGGTGCTGCATCCCAGCATGCTTGCGATATTGCCAGGCTCCTTGGGATCGGCACCATTGTCATCCATCCATATTCGAGCATCTTTTCAGCATGGGGAATTTCGGTTGCAGACCGAGTAGAACGTGCTGCACGGCCGCTTATGGAAAAGTTCTCGCCCGGACTGCTCCAGGACCTGGAAGCAGAAATCCTGGGCATGATGCCACCCTTGCTGGAGCTTATGCCGGCAAAGAACACCTCGCTCATCACCACCACTGTCTTTCTCGACCTGAGAGTACAGGGCAACGATACCTGGCTTTCTCTGCCTGCCGGCTCTGCTGGCAACAGTGAGCCTCCGACCCTTCTGCCAATGGAAACTATTGCTGAAGAGTTTGCCAGGGCTCATATCGCCCGCTTCGGGTTCATGCCCGAAACCCGGGAATTGGAAGTGGTCAACCTCAGGCTCGAAGTCCGTGCCCGATCTCCCCGCTTTAAACAACCATCTGCACCCCTACGCCCACCAGGAACAAAACCTGAACCATGCAGCAGAACTGATACCTGGCTGGAGGGATGCCACAAGCGCATCCCCGTATACCGGCAGAAAGAACTCCGGGAGCATGACCATATAGAAGGCCCAGCCATAGTTGCAGGACCATTGCTCACCCTGTTCGTACAAGACGGCTTCCGCTGCAGCGTCAGGGAACAGGGAGTGCTTATCCTTGAAGACCTTGCAACCAACACCACTGTTAACGCAAGAGAAACCACAGAGAACAGAGAGAGCCATGCGCCCGACCCAATCATGCTTGAAGTGTTCAACAACCTCTTCATGAACGTCGCAGAGCAGATGGGACATACGCTGGAAAACACCGCCCACTCGGTCAACATGAAGGAGCGGCATGATTTTTCCTGTGCCCTGTTTGACCGGGAAGGACAGCTAGTAGCACATGCTCCCCACATTCCGGTCCACCTGGGAGCTATGGATGCTACCGTTAGCCACCTGATAAGGAAACGGAAAGAAACAATGCGACCAGGTGATGTCTACATGGCAAACGATCCCCATGAAGGGGGTTCGCACCTGCCCGACATTACCGTTGTCACCCCCGTCTTTCTCGATGAAGCAACACCCTCGTTCTACCTGGCAAACAGGGGACACCATGCCGATATCGGAGGTTGCACACCAGGATCGATGCCCCCATCCAGCACACGAATAGAAGAAGAAGGCATTGTTATCAGTGGTTTTCAACTGGTACAAGGCGGCCGATTCCTTGAAGAGGAAACAAGAGAGCTCCTCTCATCAGGTTCCTGGCCTGCACGCAATCCGAAAGAGCGGATCTCCGACCTCAAGGCGCAGATTGCAGCCAACAACAAAGGTGTTACCGAGCTGAAGCAGCTTGTTACTGCATGGGGAAAACCACTTGTCTACCGCTACATGGCATTCATTCGCCAGAACGCTCGGATGGCGGTTGAGAGGCTTCTCTGGAAACTTGCCGGTAACGATGCTCATTTTCACGCTGCATGGCATGACAATATGGACAATGGTGCACCTGTCGCCGTAACAATAGACATCACCGTGAATGAGCACAACCAGCCGGCTGTCACCGTTGATTTCACCGGAACTGCACCGCAGGACCCGTCTAACATCAACGCCCCGTATGCAGTCACCAGGGCAGCTGTCCTCTACTGCCTGAGGACCATGATCGATGAAGAGATTCCCCTGAATGCAGGCTGCATGGAACCGGTTACTATCATCATTCCAGAGAAGAGTATGCTGGCTCCGGAAAGAGGTGCCGCTGTAGCCGTAGGAAATGTTGAAACATCACAGCGCCTGGTAGATATACTCCTTGCTGCATTCGGACGCGCTGCTGCATCCCAGGGAACCATGAACAACGTACTGTTCGGTAAATCGGACAACAGCGGCAGCCAGTATTACGAAACCATTCCCGGTGGTTCAGGCGCCATAGAGGGCGCCCCGGGAGCATCAGGGGTCCAGGTCCATATGACCAACACAAGGATAACCGATCCGGAAATTCTGGAGCAGCGTTTCAGTCAAGTTCGTATCACCCGCTTCAGAATACGACAGAATTCAGGCGGAATCGGTCGCTGGCAGGGCGGCAACGGAACGGAACGAAGCTTTACCTTTGAAGCTCCCATGACTGTCTCGGTCCTGTCTGAACGCAGGGAAACCAAGCCGTTCGGCCTTGCAGGAGGAAGCGGCGGCATGCGAGGCAGCAATCGCCTCATAAAAAAGGACGGCAGCACCCAGGAGTTGGGACACAAGGCCCGGTGCAAGGTAGAAAAGGGAGACAGGCTCGATATCCTCACACCGGGCGGTGGGGGTTATGGATTACTGTAACGGCGGGCAAGCCAGTATTCGTAAATGCCCGCAACAGCCTCAGGCAATGCATCGACCCATTCGTCGAGATCATCTTCAGCAGCAATTTCGAGGTTGTCGTCTATCCTGCCAAGAATGAAAATTGGCAGCATAAGACCTGATGGATCATCATCCTCGAACAGCGGTTTCCACTCATCGGCCAGCAGTTCAATACCCAGAACAAAAGCATACGCCCAGCTTTCAACAGCAATCAGGCGATCTTCCTCTTCAGGGTAGCTGCACTGTTCAAACAACGGAAGCCATGAATCCGGATCTGTAATGAATACATTGGCTATCGTATTGCTATAACGAAGCAAGATACCGATAATGCGTTCAGCCTCCTCCTCGGATGCAAACTCAGGATCAGGGTCTTCCTCAAGTCCCCAGACGTAAGGAACCCACTCTTCGGGCATCAGTGCCTGCGGACCAATAACGACTGACGTCAGGTAGCCGTCGAGCATATCCAGCGTCATGGAATTTTCCGACGTTTTATCCGACAGAAGAAAATCCTCGAGTTCTTCAAGTTCTTCCGGTGTTACCGGCCTCTGGAGATCGTCTGACATGTTCATGAAAAGGGATTTACAGGTTGGAAGAATAGTAGAAAGATACGCATATAGCCTCCAAATACCCTGAAAAAAACGCCTTATCAACTATTGACTGTAGCATACTCAAGGCGGACAAGCGTCCCAGACATCAGAAAATGCACGAAACACCCGATAACAGGGCGCCCATCCACCTCCTGCACTGCATTGCGATAAGCCTCAAGCTGGCCACTGTAGTCCAGAGCTTTTTTCAATCGCCAGTCAGCCGAAGCGGAAAGCGTTTTATGATCGATAATCACGAATCCCTCCGGCAACTCGAGCAACAGGTCGATCTGCCCCTTGAGCACCCGGTTCCCGGAAAGCAACTGCTGCACGGGATACTCCACATGCCAGAGGGCTCCGGGCCATGCTCGTTCCAGCCACTCCCGAAACTCCTGGACCCTGGCTGCAAGCCGATGCGCATCTGTTATGCCCTCTGCCCCGCAGTTCTTCAGAATGCGGGTAACGGCAGCGTCATCACACGCACCGTCTTCCTGTGCCAGGCTGAAGGCGACAATATCGTGCACAGCCTTACCGAACGCTGAACGCCTGGAACCGGTATCTGCAGCTATCGTGCCATCACCATACCGTTCTTCTCCGGAAGCCCTTGCTTCCCGCGCATCCCCGATAAGGGACGGAGAAAGCTGTTCGGGGGCAGTTGCCGTTCCGGCTGCAGGAGCAAGCCATCCGAGACCGCCCTCCTGCAAATCGCACACCTCTCCACCTCCAGCGGGCTCTTCAGCGAGGTCGGTCCAGCGCACAATACTGGAAGTACTCCCCACAAAACGCTCGACACCAGCCTCCTCAAGCCATCCAAGCGCCCCCGCTTTATCCGTGTGAGCCAGCACCAGGCAATCCCTGGCCCTCGTCATAGCCACGTAAAGAAGCCTCTTCGACTCTTCAACCGCCTTTCGAGTCACCTCTTTCATGGCATCAGAGCCGACAACGGGTGGAACCGGAACAAACGGCCTTTTGGCACCAAAAGGGTCGGGCCAGAAGCGAATGAAGCGCCCCTGGAGGGGATGAGCCGCATCGAGAGAGCCTTGAGAAACCGCTGCTGGAGAAGAAAGATCCACCTTTCCTGTGGCATCGAGATCCAGCATGATCACCACTGGCCATTCAAGCCCTTTAGACTTATGATAGGTCATCACCCGGACTGCATTGATGGCTGGTTCAGGAAAAAGATCCTCACCGGCATCGGACAACAGAGTAAACCAGGTGAGCAACCCCGAAAGGGTGGGTACAGGCGAACCCGATGATCCATTGCATGCATCAAGGTATTGTCGGCCAAGGTGCAGGATGGCCTGGAGGTTCAGTAACCTGGTTCGTCCTTCATCAGGGGTTCTGCTCCAGGAAAGCGCCTGGAGGGGAGCTTCTACTTCGGCAACCACTGCCTGGAGCGCCTCCATGGGTGAGAGAAGGATAGCCTTTTGACGAAGACGGGCAAGGCGTGAAACGATCCGGTCTGCCCCAGCTCCTTCCTCGAGCCATGCCGACGGATCACCTCCCGAAGCAAGGTAGTCCAGGCGCTCCTGCATCCAGGCTTCGGGTGCCTTCGCACTAGTCAATGAGTAGAGTTCTGCTGTCGCCACAGTATCGGCCGGATCAAGTACTCTGCGCAAGGCAGCCTTGACAAGAACAGCTTCAGGCGTTGCAAGCAGGCCTGGGCGAACCGTAGCTACAGGAATACCTTCGTTTTTGCAGATATCAGCCGAAGCCGCGACATGGTCGTTTGTTCTTGCCAGTATGGCAATATCGCTGTAACGGATCGTCCTCCACTCTTTTGCCTCCTTGTCGAACACCTCGAATCCTTCATCAAAGAGACGATGGATTCCCCTCGCAAGAGCGCGATACTGGGTTTCCTTGCGTCCGCTGCCAAGCGACCATGACAACAGCGATGGTTGATGCCGGGAATGCTCTTCACGAACAGGATCAAGCACAATCTCCGAAGGGGACATCTCATCGGAAAAAGCCTCTGTAAACATCGTGTTTACAGCTTCGACAAGCGAAGGGACAGTCCGCCATGAATTCCCCAGAACCTCCCGCTGGTTTTCCGGCAAAAACGCGATCACTGCACGCATAAGCTCAGCGTCACCACCCCTGAACCCGTAAATAGCCTGCTTGACATCTCCAACCCAGAAGGTTTCACGGGCAAGAGCGGAGAGCTTGAGAAACAGCGCAAGCTGGACAGGACTGGTATCCTGGAATTCATCGACAAGCAGCAGGTCAAGCCGCTCCTGCAACGCCTCGCTCACCCCGGGCTGTTCCAGCCCCTCGAGAAGCAGCACCTCCTGATCGGCAAAATCAACAAGACCGCGCTCGAGTTTCTGCTTGCGGTAGCAACTGAGCGCATCTCCGGCTATACGGAAGACCGCGTGTATACAGGCCCCGATATCCTCATGCAGCCGGGGATGTGATGCCACCTCCCCGCATAGCACCATCACGGGAGCCACCAGCTCCTTCAATCCCGCTTCCGGTGCCAGCTCAGCCATTTTACGCCACTCCGGCCAGCTTGCCTCCCCAGCACGAAGATGTTGTTCAAAGAGTTCAAGCTGCTGGAGGTACGTCCGGGTCACTTTTTTCCCTTTCTCGGCAACAGCTGCCCTCAGCTCTCCCTTGATCCCTGCAATAACCTCCAGGAGTTCATTGTCGGGAACGGTTGCTGCAGGCGGGGGGAAGAGTGCAAGCAGGCGTTCAGTATTACGAGAAGCAAACTCACTGAAACTGGAAACATCGATATTGTTGTACCTCGCAAGATCCATAACCGCCTTGACCTGCTCCCGCCACTCCCCGATACCCATCCTTCCGGCAAGCGCGGTCATCTCTCGAGCCTCATCAGCCCCGATTGCCGTGTCGATCGCTTCGGAAGCCTCACGCATAGCAGCCTTTTCGTCGAGAACGTTCTGCTCGACCGACAGGCCAAGTTCGAAAGAATAACGCTTGAGCAGGTTACCGCACACACTGTTGACCGTTCCGATAAGCGCATCCGATACCGACGCTGCCAGTTCCTGGCGCCCCTCCTGAAGAAGCGCGCTGGAAACCCGCTCCCGAAGTTCGGCAGCAGCCTTCACGGTAAACGTTGTTGCGATCACTTTTTCAGGACGCACCTCCTGGTTACCGAGCTTCCTGCAGAGGAGAGCGGTAAGATGCGTCGTTTTCCCGGATCCTGCCCCGGCACTGACAAAGGTGATGTTACCAGCCATGAAGATATCTGAAAGGGTTGAAACGGTTCTCTCGCGGCATGGGCAGCAGTGCGTCGCCAGGCAGTCCCCCGTCACACTCTCCTCCATCAGAGTTGAGAGCACTGAAAAGCTCACCCTCGGCAAGACTGGAAAGCCTGTGCTCGCAGGTCATGATCAACCGCTCCCAAAGCTCTTCCGGGGTAGCACGTGCCGGGGAGTGTGGTGAAACCAGCAGTTCGGCCTTACTGAGGATATAATAGGAAAGGTCGGGCCACCGTCCCATCTCCTGGAATACCAGCGAGGCATAGACAAGGAGTTGCACATGCCTACTGGCTTCGAGGCTTTTACGGCGCTGTTCTGCACCACCCCACTTCATATCGATAACCGACGGCCTGCCAGCAGCATCCACAAGGAGCAGATCTGCAATCCCCTTCAGTGCTTCCTGCCCGATCACCCCCTTCATCCGGTACTCTGATTCCAGCCTCGTTGCTCCAAGCTGCAACAGTACGGGCAGAAGTGCATCAACTGCGCGCTTTAACCGGTAACGCAATCCCTGATACTCGCCTCCCCTTCCCGGCATAAGAAGCAGGGCTCCCTCTTGGTCAACCAGGCGTGAAAACTCAAGTTCAAACCACTCGTCAATGCCATCATCCGCACCTTCCCGTCGCAGTTTATGGCACAATCGCTGAACCAGCCTGTGTGAAAGCTGGCCATAGAGCCTGACACCCTCACTGATCCCCTGCCCCCCTGAAGGCTGGAGCATGAGCAGATGCTGCATTGCCCATGAAGCCGGATCTGAAAGCAACAGTTCAAGAGAGGTGGCTGAAAAAGGCCGGGCTGCTTTCGGTAACGGTCCATCAAGTTTCCAGCAAGCCCTCTTGCCGGCAAGCCTCCTGTACTCAACAGGAACACTGCCCATACCGCCTCCGGCAATCCCGGACATCGTACCAGAAGGCTCCAGGTCGCCAAACAGCAGGAGAATCTCGGTACAGACCGGATGCATTTCCTCACCTTTCGAAGGCAACACCACCGTCAAGCGTTCAGTAGCAGCAAGCACAGGGCGGAAAAGCTCTTCAGCCTGCCATTTGCGCTGTTCATCACGGGTAGGCAAAACAACCCCCTCACCCTCGAGAAACTTCCGTTCACTGCCTGACCATGTCATCCCCTTATGGGGTGGAGGTGCAGCAGCCCACCACCAGAGTACATGGGAAAAAGGTTCGCAGACGGAACCCGGATGACCTGCATCCGGCACACTTCCAGCCTGGCGGACAAAAAGCGGTCTCCGCTGCACGCGCTCCTCGGCAGCCAGCAGAAGATGCCGAAGTTCAACATCGCTCAATCGATCAACGCCCTGCTGCCGAAGAGCCAGCATCGCATCGATACATCCGCTCACCTGTTCCAGGCCAGCCACAAAAGCATTGTTCAGCTCCGGCTCCTCAATCTCCTCGATCTTACGCTCAAAAAAGTTCATCACCCGCTCTGCAGCCTCCACAGGCTTCACCACCTCAAGCCATGCAGCCAGCTGCTGCTCCACATCCTGCTGCTCAATGCCATGTTCCTGAACATACCCACTCAACGCCTGGCACCATCGCTCACCCCCGATACCGGGCGCAACTGAAACCGCTGCAGCAAGCCGCCTGCCCAGACCATCCGGTAAAGGACTGAGCTGTGATGGCAGCATCAGGAACTCCAGCAACGCAAACACATCAAGCGGACGTTCATTAAGGCGGAGCGAAAGAACAAGGAGCTGCATAACAGGACGACCTGCTGCCGCATCCCCTATTGCCTGCCTCGGCAGTCCACGAGAAGCCAGCACATCATCAAGCAGGCTTCGCTCCCCTCCAAGCATCAGCAACAGGTCGGGATTTCGAGTCTCAAGCACCCCGGCAGTTCGATAGGCAGCCTCAAGAGCGGTATCTGCACTCAACAAGACAACAGAATCATCATCCTCCACCAGCACATCATCCGGAGAAACCTCTCCCCCGGAAAGGATTCGCTCCTGTAACACGCCCAGGCGGCTCCCTCCAGGGGCCTGTACACGAGAGAAATGATCCATCACCCTGTAAGGCAGCTTCCTGATCACCTCCCGCCAGCGAACCGGGTAGCGTTCAAGTGGTTCAACAAGGGTAAGTGATTGCACTGGGGTCCGCAGGCGATCAAGTGCAGCGGCAACCGCTGCCAGGCGCTCACCGTTACCCGGAGCAAACCCACCCTGGCGGAGAGCATCCTCAATAAGCATCATATCCTTGAGGCGTGGAGATACCGGCTCGTGAACAAAACTACCGCTCCAACCGTAGAGGTAAAGCTCATCCCTCCAGCCAAGCAGTGCCGATGCAGCGCCAAGCTGATCAACCTGCATGGTCTTGCTATAGAAGCGCTTGCCGTTATCCAGTTCAGCGAGAACCTGGCGGAAATGAATGACTCGCTGGAGTTTTGACGGCCTGTTGGCCGATAAGCCTACGTACTGCTCCAGCTGGGAAAGAAAACCTGATGGACCAAGCTCAAGATGCCCCAAAGCATGGCGTTTTTTCCAGCTACGCTCGCCGTCAAGATGGAGGCCGAGAAGTATATGCATATGCCCGTGAGAATCCAGTCCTGTCAGTTACAGTCAAATGACCATGCAAAGCCATGGTCTTCAAGCCATATCATGGCATCAGCATTGCCAAGACGTGCAGCCTGCATTATGTTTACAAGTGCCCGGACATCCGTACCGCCCGAACCTTTTACCAGGCCACGATGAAAATAGGCAGTCTGATTGACAGGATCAAGCTCAATGGCTTTCTGGAAATCCTCCAACGCTCCATGTGGATCGCCACTCCTTGTTTTTACCAGCCCCCTGTTGCTGTAAACCAGGGAAACATCCGGGTAAAAATCAATAACCCTATCATAATCATCCCTGGCACCGGTAAGATCACCCTGCCGTGTTTTTGCCACTCCCCTGCTGAAATACGCATGAGCATAGGTATCATCCAGGGTAATGGCAGCTGAAAAAAGCTGTATGGCATCAGTATACTGTGCAGTACTGCACTTGTCGAGGCCTCTTCTGTAAAATAGCTTTGCAAGTGTACGCCTCACCCCCCGCTGCGCCACAATACTCATAAAAGGCAACAGTGATAACCTGTTGTGCAGATAGAACAAAACACGGTTTTTACAGCGCACGGCTTTTTGCAGGAACAATTCCGTTTTCATACCCCCACCTGAATCTTCAGAATAATATAGTGTCAAGCATTTAAATACTTTGACGCCATTTTTGCGCTGTTCCTGCAGAAAAAAACTCCAGCCCGGTACTACTCTGCTGTTTGATTTTACTTTACTTTGTAAAGTACTTTATACAAAACAACAAAACCATAGCCAGTATTGTCCGGCACCAAGGCCTCAACGAGCCCTGTGAATCACATACGTCACCACGCCCCAGATCACCAGGTCACTCTCTCCGGAAACCCTGATCTCGGGAAAATCACTATTGGCAGCAACCAGGCATACTTCATCCTCGCGAAGTGAGATCCGCTTCACCGTAAACTCCCCATCCAGGAAACAAACGGCAATATCGCCATCCTTCGGTTCCAGCGCCTTGTCAACCACAAGAAGATCCCCTTCCTCGATCCCAGCATCAATCATCGAGGTGCCTTTCACCCTGGCATAAAACGTTGCAGCAGGATGCCTGATCAACGCCTGGTTTAAATCCAGGCTGATCTCCAGGTGATCATCAGCAGGAGATGGAAACCCGGCAGAAATGTCGCTTGCCGCATATGGAAGCGCACATGCACTCTGGGTATCAGCTGAATAAAAATCCAGGTTCACCCCACCGGTCATGAAACTTAATTTCATCTTTATACTATTTTTTTATAAGCAGTTAGAGCCGATTACAACTCTCCTTCTTGTATAATCATACAGAGAATTGTAAATAAACAGTGCATAATTGTACACAAAAGACATGCCGGCCCCACAAGGCCAGAATGCGCATGCTCTGGGTAGAGCACCCTCCCAACCCATTACTCAAGTTTACGCTCTGCCGATATTTTAGCAACCGTTGAACAGGAGTTGTACCATGCTGGAATATCGCTCTTTCGAAGCACATAACCTTCACGAGCTACCTCAGTATCATCATCTCGACAAGGAACAGGTCCAGGCAATACAGACCGTAGCAACAGTTTACCCGTTCAGGGTCAACAGCTACGTTGCCGAACATCTCATTGACTGGAGCAGGATTCCTGATGACCCTATTTTCAGGCTAAGTTTCCCCCAGGCAGAAATGCTGGCACAAGAAGAGTTCGCAACACTCTCAGCCCTTCTCCGGGAAACCGACATCAACGATCCCAGGCTGCAACAGGAAGCCCGCCAGATCCAGATGCGCCAGAATCCCAACCCGGCAGGGCAAATGGAGCTTAATACGCCGGTCCAGAACGGAACCCGACTCCATGGTATGCAACACAAGTACCGCGAAAGCGTCCTCTTTTTTCCAGCCGAGGCACAGGTATGCCATGCTTACTGCACCTATTGTTTCAGGTGGCCACAGTTTTCAGGCCTCGACAACCTGAAATTCGCAAACCGGAATATCCAGCTGCTCAAAGCATACCTGGAAAACCATCCGGAAGTCAAGGATGTCATTTTTACCGGTGGCGATCCGATGGTCATGACCACCTCACTGCTCAGGAGCTACATAGAACCTTTGCTGGATGTCCCCACGCTCCGCACCATCCGGATCGGAACAAAAGCGATCAGCTGGTGGCCATACAGGTTCACGTCGGATAACGATGCCGACGACCTGATCGCCCTCATGGATGAAATCGTCCACAAAGGGAAGCACCTTGCGATCATGGCGCATATCAGCCACCCCCAGGAAATTGATACCCCGGAAGCCATTGAAGCGATACACAGGATCAACTCGACCGGTGCGGTCATCAGAAGCCAGTCCCCGATAGCACGCCATATCAATGCCGATGCTTTAACCTGGGAAGAAATGTGGCAAAAACAGCTGCGTCTCGGCATCATTCCATACTATATGTTTCTCGAAAGAGACACCGGACCCAAGAAGTATTTTGAAGTTCCGTTGCACGAAGCTCTTGCCATTTATAACGGTGCTTACAGAAAAATGTCTGGATTGGGAAGAACTGTAAGGGGACCTTCGATGTCATGTTCTCCAGGGAAGATTGTCATCGAAGATGTCACTGAGATCAATAAGGAAAAAGCATTTGTTCTCAAGTTTACACAGGGCAGAAACCCCGAATGGACAAACAGAATCTTTTTTGCAAAGTACGATACCAAAGCATCGTGGCTCGATGACCTGAAGCCATTATCCTCAGAAAACAGCTTCTTCTTTGAAGAAGAAATGCAGTCAAGAATGGAAAGTATCACCAGGTAAAAAAACTCACATACCGATAAAAAATCCGGATAGTTACACCAAAGAACTATCCGGATTTTTTTATTTTTAACCATATACACTAAACTCATAGCAACAGGTAAAATCAATCATAATACCAGGCTCGTGACCTAAATACTTATTTACCCAAAAACGCTTATTCACTTTTATTGAAAGAAGTTAGCTATAACAGCAACACATACTATTGAACAAGGGTTTTTCAGGCAGATACAAAACTCAAATTAACGAGCATGACGCCGTATTCAGTAACAACAACAATCAGAACATCTGCAGATATATACAACACGCTATTTAGCGGGCAAACATTCAGATGGACAATCACTGATAATTATCACACATCATATCTCGGGGTTATTGATGAGACGATTATACGATTTCAAGCAAACGAAAACGGATCGTATACCATTGTTTCATCATCAGATTATATTCTCAACAAACCCCTTGATGAATTTTTCAGGCACTATTTCACACTTGATATAGACACCAGCACATGCATTCCTGAATTTTTAAAAACAGAAAAAAAAGAGCTCTGGCATGCCCTGCAGCGCTATAAAAATATCAGGGTATTAAGACAACAGCCTTTTGAAACCCTGATCACATTCATGTGCGCACAGGGAATTGGAATGAAGATAATCCGAAGCCAGATCGAGCATTTATGCCGACACTTTGGGACGAAGCTTGAGGCAAACATCGAAAATGAAAGAATGATCGCCTATAGTTTCCCCAAACCAGAAACCCTGGCATCACTCACACCTCAGGAACTGGCCGTATGCACCAACAACAACCGCATACGAGCATCGAATATTATCAGTGCAGCACGAGCTGTGGCTGACGGCACCCTGGATCTTGCCCGCCTCCGCTCCCCTGCCCTTCCGCTCGATGAAGCCCGAAATGCACTCACAGAACATCGTGGAATAGGACTTAAGATCGCCGACTGCGTCCTGCTGTTCGGACTCCAGCGATTCAACGCTTTTCCTATAGACACCCATGTACACCAGTACCTGTCAACCTGGTTCGGTATAGAGGAAGCTGCCCGATCTTTAACGCAAAAGCGCTATCTTTCCCTTCAGCAGAAAGCTGTAACCCTTTTGGGACCAGACCTTGCAGGCTACACCGGACACATCCTGTTCCACTGCTGGCGCAAGGAGGTAAAACAACTCGAAACTGCCATTTAAGCAACAGCATCACCTATAGATCATGAAACGTACCGGCATACAGAGACAACGACACACAAGGCTGGCAAAGAACATCAGCCTCACGTTTCTCTTCCCTGTTCTCCTGGCAGCATGTGCAACGGTTCCGATTACAGGTCGAACGCAACTGAGCCTGATTCCTGCATCTACAATGCTCAGTCTCAGCAACCAGGAATACGGCGCCTTCCTCAAGGAAAACAAGCTGAGCAACAACCGGATCGAACAGGAACGGGTAATGAGGGTAGGAAAAAAACTACAAGCAGCTGTAGAACGGTACTTCAGGTCGCAAGGTCTTACCGCCCAGCTTCGAAACTATTCCTGGGAATTCAATCTCGTTGACGACGATACCCCTAATGCATGGTGCATGCCTGGAGGCAAAATCGTTATCTATACAGGTATACTCCCCTATACGAAAACAGATGCAGGCCTGGCAGTTGTCATGGCGCATGAAATAGCTCATGCTGTAGCTGGACATGGCAATGAACGAATGAGCCAGTCGCTGCTGACCCAGATGGGAGGTGTGGCCCTGCAATCGGCCCTGGGCTCACAACCAGAAAAAACCAAGTCCCTGTGGATGGCAGCATACGGTATCGGTTCACAGGTCGCTTATGTCCTGCCATACAGTCGCCTGCAGGAGTATGAAGCAGACAAGCTCGGCTTGGTATTTATGGCAATGGCAGGATACCACCCGAGCGAAGCAATCGGGTTCTGGAAAAGAATGATGGCCAAGTCAAGCGGCTCTCATCCACCGGAATTCCTCAGCACCCACCCATCCGACACGGCAAGGATTCGACAGATAGAAACATTCATACCTGAAGCAATGACGTACTACCGGAACTAGAAGGAATCTCACTGCCGGCCCATTACCAGGGGGAGGAAGATGGTAAAAACCGCTCCTTCCCCTTCCTTGCTCGAAACATTGATAAATCCATGGTGTTGCTGAACAATCCAGTACACCGTAGCCAGCCCCAGGCCACTTGCTTTTTTTCCAGCCCCGGTAGTAAAGAATGGCTCAAAAATATGCGGAAGTACATCCTGGGGAATACCAACGCCGGTATCGCTGAAATGAAGACATGCGTAAACGCCTGACGGAAGCCCTGATCGCCCCAGGTCATGCACCCCTACACGGCATGTGCTGATTGAAATACAACCTCCATCAGGCATAGCTTTGCATGCATTGACCAGCAAGTTCATCAGCACCTGCTCCATCTGCACGCGGTCACCGTTAAACTCCAGGGGAGCGTTGATAAAACTATATGTAATATCCACGCCATCAGGAAGCGTTGCCTCGAGCAGGTCACTGAACTGCTGTACCAACCCGTTGAGTTCCAGCCGCTGCATATCAAGCGAACGATTGCTACTGAACGCCAGGAGACGTTCGATCATATCCCGGGCACTTGCTCCGGCCTGGCGTATCATCATAAGTTCGCGGTACGACGGCTCTTTTTCATCTATGCCATCCAGGAGCAGTGTAGAACAGGCAAGTATCGGCGTAAGAAGATTATTCATGTCATGAGCTATCGTACCGGCAAAACGGCCCACAGCCTCAAGCTTCCTGGACTCATGCAACCGTTTCTCGAGTTCTGCACGGGCCGCCTCCTCCTCGGCATTCAGAAAGGCCCCGGAAATAAAGGTCGAAAGCACCCCGAACACCCGGCCCCCCTCATCAAAAACCGGGGCCCTGTGTACCCGGAACACCCTGCAACTATTGTGCAGTGCCACATGCCAATCCCGTTCATCACTCTCCCGGGAATCCGTAACCCACTTGTCCGCATATCGGTACGAGTGAGCATCAGCTTCCGGAAAAAAGTCGAAATCATTTTTCCCTACAATCTCCCCGGCCGGCAAATCCAGCAGATCAGCAAACGCCTTGTTGACATGCAGATAGCTGCCATGAACATCCTTCAGTGACACGCAGCCACCCATTGCATCAATCATACGCTGCATTATGTCCAATTCCTCTTTCCGGCCTTTCCCGAAGAGGATCGACGAATCATTCGTATACCTTTCAACAGGCACACTAGCATCACGAATCTCCACCATACCGCCCCCCATGCAGTATATGAAAGGTAGCTCCAGCACGTTGCAGAGATACCCCGATTTCTTGTATAGATCATTACGGCACAGCCGACGAAGAACCAGTCAGCCGTGACAGAAATATACAAAATATATATAAAGCATTTTCCGGAAAAATGGCTCAATGAACAGCATCAAAAAAAAGTAGCAAAACAGCCAAAAGCACTCTACAGAGTGAATTCAGTCCCGCTCACGAGCGAAAGGAGAGAAAAAACGTCGTATATTTTTTTTATACACAAGAAAAGCTGCGCGCCCCTGCGCAGTAATGCTGTAGACAGACAAGGGAACCCGCTTATTATACGTCTTGTCACAGTACACATACCCGGCGGCTTCCAGCTTGCGCATATGCACGCTAAGATTACCATCTGTGGCTCCTATATGCTCCCGGATCTCTATAAAGGATGCCTGCCGCACGGTTTCAAGGTAACAGAGGGCTGCGAACCTGATACGCGAATGTATAACCTTATCGAGCTGTTGATAGTTAAAATCAACCTCCTGCATCGCACCCTCACCAGTGCCGCTATCTCCTGCATTTACCATAAGACTTCAGCTTACATGGATTGTTCCTGAAAATCACCTTGCCGAACATGACGGAAAAACGTACACTATTCAAGCATAAAAATGATATGGAAAAAAGCAGAAGCAACATAAAAACCTTTAGCCATCAGCAACTCGAGCAGCTGATGGCAGAATCAGGTGAACCCCGGTTCCGCGCCCGTCAGCTGCACCGCTGGCTTTATAGCGACCGTGCTGGCTCTTTCGATGAAATGACCACCCTTTCGGGAAAGCTGCGTCAGAAACTCGACCGTAACTATGCGCTCCCTTCATGCAGCATAGCATCTGCCAACAGTGAAAAAAAACAGGCTCCAGCAGGCGCAACAAGGAAATTTCTTGTCAGGCTTCATGACGGGCAAGCCGTAGAAAGTGTGCTCATACCCAAAACAGATCCCCGCACCGGGCAGGGAATCCGCTCTACCGTCTGCGTTTCGGTACAGGTAGGCTGCGGGCTCGATTGCACCTTCTGCGCAACTGCACGGATGGGATTCACCCGAAACCTGACAGCAGCGGAAATGGCTGAGCAGGTCTACCTGCTTGCAGACCTGGCAGCTGAAGATCCGCAGATACCACCTGTAACAAATGTAGTGTTCATGGGAATGGGCGAACCCATGCAGAACCTGGAGCAGGTGATCGAAGCCACGAAACTCCTCTCAATGGAAGGCTACCGTTTCAGCCTCTCCCAGCGACGCATCACCATATCCACCGTCGGGTTAACGCCTGGCATCAGGAAACTTGCCGAATCGGGTCTCACCTGCAAGCTTGCCGTCTCACTGCACCATGCCAGCCAGGAACAGCGCGCTGCCATGATGCCGATAGCAACAACCTATCCCCTCGATGCACTGAGCGACGCCATACACTTCTATGCGAAAGCAACAGGACAACCTGTCACGATAGTATATATGCTGATCAAAGGCGTCAACGACAATGCAGAAGATGCCCGGCGCCTCGCCCGTTATTGCAACGGCTTTTATTGCAAAATAAATTTGATTGATTACAATGCAATCATTAATATTAAGTTCGAATCTTCCGAAGAAGAACGCAGGCAACTATTTATAAAGACGCTTGTTGACGCTGGCCACAGTGTCACCGTCCGAAGAAGCCAGGGGGCATCCATAGATGCCGCATGCGGTCAGCTTGCATTACGGAACAACAAGGGATAATACTCCAATAACGGCTTGCAGATTATGGACCTACTTGACTTTATACCATTCCGTAAAGAGATGGAAAAGGCCTACCATGGCCTGACAGACAACGCCAACCATACATCGGAGCATCCGGTGTTCGACGAACTGAAAGTAAGGCGATACGCCCTGCCCATGTCGGAAATAGCGGATTTTATCTCCCACAAGGCTGACCTCTGGATAGGCTGGGACCTCAAAAGCGAGAAAACCGCCATTGGAGGTATGACCGTCATACAGGCAAATGTCTACTCTTTCGCCTTACTCGGGACCCGCATCGAAGCAACCTTCGGTCTTTCAGAAGAGAAAGACAGGAACGGCAACCCGATAACTACGCTTAATGCCAAGGCCAGCACGAACATCGAATCGAGGGGCGACCTTGGTGAAAGCCGCCGGGTCATCCGCATGATGATTGCGGCTGTTGATTTCGAATTCAGGAAATCAATGCTCAAGGAAGACGACTACTTCCTCCTGTCGCTCGATCCGAAGGGCTCTGCAAACTCCCTTCAGGAAATCTTCGACAACTCGAAGCTCAAAAGCAAACCGACCACCAGCAGGAAAAAGGCACAGCCCATCGCATTCACATCGTCAGGCTCACCGAAGCAGGCGGCTTCCGGCACCAACGGAACTGCTACGCCCGCACCTGTTACAAGCAACGGCAGTTCGTCATCCTCTAAACGGAAAGTCACTGTTATAAAGCTCAATAAATAATAAGTACCAGTTTAATGAGGATCATCCTACTTGGTGCCCCTGGCGCTGGCAAAGGGACACAAGCCCAGTTTATTTCCACATCACTCGACATTCCTCAGATCTCAACCGGAGACATGCTTCGTTCAGCGATAGCAGAAGAAACTCCCCTGGGCCTTGAAGCAAAAAAAGTCATGGACCAGGGCAAACTAGTCTCTGACGACATCATCCTCGGACTCGTCAAGGAACGGCTCCTGGCACCTGACTGCCGGAACGGCTGCCTGTTTGACGGCTTTCCCAGGACCATTGCCCAGGCCGAAGCTCTTCAACAGCAGGATGTAACTATAGATCATGTCATAGAAATAGCCGTCGATGATGCTGAAATCATCAAGCGCATGAGCGGCCGCAGGGTACACCTTTCTTCAGGAAGGACCTACCATACCGAATTCAATCCCCCTGCTGTAGAAGGCATTGACGACGTAACCGGTGAACCACTCGTGCAACGCGAAGACGACAAGGAAGAGACCGTAAGAAAACGCCTGGCCGTCTACCACGAGCAGACAGCACCCCTGGTCGACTACTACCGGGAACTCCAGGCATCAGGAAACCCTGATGCACCGAAATATACCCGGATACATGGCTGCGGAAGTGTTCAGGACATTCGCGACAACATCCTGAAACTGCTCCAGGCATAACCTGCACATTCGGTCGAAGATCCATACTGGCTCACCATGATCGTATTCCTTTATGCACAAGGGCACCTGCGGGAAGAACCAATTCCCGCAGCCCTTCCCGCTGAGTTCGGAATCGATTTAGAGCCCGGTTCCCAAGTCATCTTCACTCCGCTGGGACGTCACAGAAAAAGCGTTATAGGCTACATTGCAGACCTTACCCCGGATGATGATTCGATCCAACCCGAAGGCAGCATTACCGACATTCTCAACAACGGCATTCCGATCATAACCAGGCCGAACCTCAGGCTCGCACTCTGGATAGCACGGTACTACCTCGTCTACCCCATCGAGGCGATTGGCGCCCTCTTGCCAGCCCCGCTCAAGACCACCATGCAGGATATCGTCGAACTTGAAGGATTCAGGCTCCAGGACCAGGGCAGCAAAGTGGTGGCCACATCCCTGCGAAAATCCATACTCACCACCCTTGCAAGGGAGCAGCGCCTCACTATCCGTCAGCTTGAACGCAGACTTGGGAAAAAAAACCTGTACCGCACTCTCGGAGCAATGCAGGAGGGTGGCCTGGTCCGCCTGGGCAAATCATTCCAGACCACAAAACCAAAAACCCGTACAGCCTACAGGCTCTCTCTACCTCTCGATGAAGAGAGCGCATCGAAACTGCTGGAAACCGCCCCGAAACAGCTTGAAGCTGTGCTGTTATTCCTGAAAGGTAACGGAGTGCTCTTTCCAGACGAACAGGGAATACGTCGTTCCGTCCTCGAAGAACTACGGAAAAAAGGCATTGCAGAAAAGTTCTCGATTGAAACAGCAACGGCATTCAGCAACCAGTTTTCAGAACCGCACATCTCCATTCCACAGCTGACCATCGAACAGCAGAAGGTACTCAATGAGATGAAACAGGCAGCTGCCACCAAAACCTTCACGCCATTCCTTCTGCACGGGGTCACTGGAAGCGGGAAAACTATCGTCTACATAGAACTGCTCAAAGCCGTGCTGGCCGAAGGCCGAACAGCCATAGTGCTCGTCCCGGAAATCTCTCTCACCCCGCAGACCGCTTCTCGTTTCAGCCAGCATTTCGGCGACAGGATCCAGATACTGCACAGCGCCATGAGCAGCCAGGAAAAATACCAGGCCTGGCAGAAACTCCGTACCGGAAAAGCCTCGATCGCGCTTGGTGCACGATCAACGATCTTTGCTCCTCTCGAAAACATCGGTGCCATCATTATCGATGAAGAACATGATACTGCCTATAAACAGGACAGAACGCCCCGTTACCATGGGCGCGACACCGCCGTCATGAGGGCAAAACTTGAAGGTGCTGTCTGCGTACTGGGTTCAGCAACCCCTTCATTCGAATCATATACAAATGCCCTCGGAGGCAAATACCGCCTGCTGCAGCTGCCAAACCGGGTCGACCATGCAACAATGCCTGCCATCAAGCTGGTGCCAATGCTTGAAAACAGGCGTATCACACCGTCACTCTCAGAAACGCTCTACCTGCAGATAAAAGCCAGGCTTGAAAAAAAGGAGCAGGTCATACTCCTACAAAACCGCAGAGGCTACGCCGGCAGTATACTCTGCCAGGATTGCGGTCATATCCCCACATGCCCCCATTGCGGCATCCCCATGGTCTACCATGCCTCAGGCTCACTCCTGCGATGTCATTACTGCGGTTACGCCCTCACCTACGCGGGCTCATGTCCCAAGTGCCGTTCCGAAAACATCTTCTACCGCCAGAGTGGAACGCAGAGAATTGCCGGAGAACTTGAAAAACTCTTTCCCGGTGAACGAATCCTCCGGATGGATGTAGACACCACCTCAACCAGGGGTGCTCATGCCATGCTGCTCAAAGAGTTTCGTGACCGGAACGCCTCCATCCTGCTTGGCACGCAGATGGTAGCCAAAGGGCTCGACTTCCCGGATGTCACGCTGGTAGGCGTCCTCATGGCTGATATCGGTCTCAGTATGCCGGATTTCAGGGCATCGGAACGACTGTTTTCACTGATGATGCAGGTGGCAGGAAGAGCAGGAAGAGCATCCAAACCCGGAGAAGTATACCTGCAGGCATATGATATAGAAAGTCCTCTCTACCGCTTCCTGCTCAAAGGGAGTTACGAGGATTTTTATCACAGTGAAGCCGCTCTCAGAAAAGAACTTGCCTATCCACCATTTTCACATCTCATCAGCATTGAATGCTCATCACCCGATGAGGGTGCAGCAGCAGCTGCTGCCGGCGAACTTGGCACACTCCTTAGCGAGAACCTTTCCAGCGATACCTGCACCATACTTGGTCCGGCACCTGCAGCACTTGCCTGCATCAATGGACGCTTCCGTCACCAGGTACTCATAAAACTCCGTAAGAGACTCCCAGACGCGACTTACCTGAAAAAACTGCAGTACTACCTGGCAGGACGCTATGCCCGTAACGACCTCAGGGTCATCATAGATGTCGACCCGCAGAGCATGATGTAGCCCGCCACAGAGAAGGCTGGTTCTGGTGCTGAAGTTCGTATATTAAAACAAGGTAATCTCTCGATACGGCTCAACAACAACCATCAAGCAGGACGGCATGACTACCCATCCACTCAGCAAAGAGACAATCAGGCAACACCCCGCAGCATCAGCAGGGATCATTCTCTTCCTGGTGGGACGATACATTTTCGCAGCATTTTTCCTTTACGGATTCTGGCACAAGTTCATCAAAGGGTGGTTATGGACCGACCTGATGCAATCCTACTTCATGCAACGCTTTTCAGAACTCCCTCCCGAAAGCTTCCAGGCCCTCTACCTGCAGTTCTTTGCCATCCCGATGGCACTGCCGATAGCCTGGATCGTGACAATCGGAGAGCTTATCATAGGAATCGGGCTGTTTCTCGGCCTCACGGTGCGCCTCCAGGCACTTTTTGCTTTATTCCTGGTCGTGAATTTCGCAGCTGGCGGGTACTATAACCTGACGCTTCCACCGTTCATGATCTACTCGGTGATGATGATGATCTTTCCTTCAGGACAGTGGCTGGGACTTGACCGGACACTCCATCATCGCTACCCCTCATCCATCTGGTTCAGGTAACCGGAATCATGCAGCAATGAAGCGCGCGCTTCTCTCAACGCTCCCGGAGAAAACCGGAGCCATCGCCCTGCTCTGCGGCCTTGTCTCCTGCTCAGGAGGGGATACAAGCGGCATCATGCGCTCACAGCTACCTCCATCTCATGGCATACCGGCTCCCCATGTACAGCTGCCCCAACCACGCCTTGCGTCCCCTGAACCAGGGCAGCGCCACCATGAACGGCAGAACAAACCAGCTACCAGCAGCTATGGCTTGCATGCCGATCTGCTCGAGCCCCGGCACCACGAGGAAGCTCCTCCGAGGAACATCAAACCTGCAGAAAAAAAACCGCTGCCCCCTTCTCCGGAAATGGTATTCCAGAGCAACCTGTCAAAAGCCGACAGCGCCTTCACCGCCATGGACTACAGAAGAGCTGAACGCCTCTACCTCGCCCTTCTTGCACATCATCAGGGAAAACAGGAACTTCACTGGAAACTTGCAAGACTGTATATCAGTACAGGAGAATCCCTGCCACGAAGCGCATCCGCCGAACGTAGAGCGTGGTTCGGGAAAGCAATAGAGCATGCCCGGCAATGCGTAAAGCTGGATGAACACTGTGCCCGCTGCCATACATGGCTGGCAGCCGCTCTTGGCGTTCATGCAGATGACCTGGGAGCAAAAGAGAAAATCAGGAATGCAAACATCATAAAAGCCGAGCTTGAACGAGCCCTGGAACTTGATCCGAACGATGATATAGCATGGTCGATCCTTGGATCGTTCAACCGGGAAATAGCCGGGATAGGGTGGATCGAAAGAATGTTTGCCAACACATTCCTCGGAGAGGTTCCAAAGGGTAGCTACAAGGAAGCTGAACGTATGTTTCTCAAGGCGATATCCCTGAATCCTGATATCATACGACACTATTACGAGCTCGGGCTCCTCTACCGGGAGCAGAAGCGCTACCCGGAAGCTCTGCGCACCTTCCGGATAGCGCTGGCAAAACCCCTCCAGATGAAAAGCGATATCCAGCGTAAAGAAAACATGAGGCGAATGATCGAAAAGCTTTCAGGGATTCATTAAAAAAACCCTGTTATCCCCCTTTCTGAAGAATCGCTTCCACAGCAAGGCGGTAGCTGTCCTCACCAAACCCGCTGATCACACCGAGGCAGACAGGCGCAAGCACGGACTCCCGTCGAAAAGGCTCGCGGGCATGCACATTGGAAAGATGAACCTCCACGACTGGCATGCTGACAGCAGCAATGGCATCACGCAGCGCAATGGAATAATGGGTGAGTGCCCCGGCATTGAGCACCACCCCTGAACATCTCCCCCCATCCTCACAATCGAAAAGCCGTTCTATAAGCCCGCCCTCGTACTCTGTCTGGTAAAAATCAAACCCTACATCACTGAAACGGGCCTCGAGTGCCCGGTTGATATCATCAAGAGTCCTGTGGCCATAAATAGCTGGCTCACGCCGACCCAGGCGGGAAAGATTAGGTCCGTTAAGGACCGCGATACGATGGTCTGCCATATGCTCAATCATTTCTGCTCACCCCGAGAAAACGGAGCAGCATCAGGAACAGGTTAATGAAATCCAGATACAGGGCAAGAGCGCCCATCACGGCAACCTTTGCTTCAGACTCACCATCTGTCACCCGGGCTGCCATCTCCTTGATACGCTGGGCATCGTATGCAGCAAGACCGGTAAACAACAGGACCCCCACTGCACTTATCAGCAGATCCAGCAGCGAGTTCTGCATGAACATATTGACCACAGCGGCAATGATGATGCCAATAAGACCCATGAACGCAATACTGCCGAACTTAGTAAGATCCCTTTTCGTGGTATGACCAAACATGGCCATCACCATGAACGTCCCGGCTGTCACAAAAAACGTGCTGGCAATCGAGGCGGTTGTATAGATCATGAAAATCGCTGAAAAGGTCAGTCCGGTCAGCGCAGAATACAGGAAAAAAAGTCCCGTGGCAGCCGCCCCCGAAAGCCTTGAAATAGCCGCACTCAAGCCAAACACGATTCCCAGCTGGGCAAGCACCAGCACAATCATGACAAGGCCGTTTGAAAAAATAAGGGAACGCACAGCCTCGGTCGCCGAGGCATAATAGCCAACCGTACCGGTAAGGGCAAGACCAAGGCTCATCCATGTGTAGACCTGGTTGAGAACCCTTGTCTGCGTGTCCTGCAGGGCAGCAGGAGCAGCTGCAGCCCCCGCCCTGGCATATGATGATGATCGTTGGAGCATAGAGTATGTTCTGTCTTGTTAGAGCTATTTATATCTATATGTATCAGCCAGTTACAGAATATAACGACTCAAATCCCTGTCACTGGCAAGGCGGCCAAGCTTCTCCTGCACCGTCTCACGTGTAATCTTCACTGCACCCTCGCCAAGCTCCTCGGGAACTGTAAACATCAGCTCTTCAAGCAGGTTGGTCATAATCGTGTGCAGGCGCCTGGCCCCGATATTCTCGACCGTCTCGTTGACCTCGGCTGCAGTTCTTGCAATTTCACGAATAGCATCCTCCCCGAACTCGAGCTCAAGTCCTTCAGTAGCCATGAGCGCACGGTACTGCTTGATCAGTGCATTCTCCGGCTCGGTCAGGATCCTGAAGAAATCATCTTCCGTAAGGCTCTTGAGCTCCACACGGATCGGAAAACGACCCTGGAGTTCCGGGATAAGATCGGATGGCTTTGCAACATGAAACGCACCGGAAGCGATAAAGAGCACATGGTCTGTTTTCACCATACCATGCTTGGTAGCCACCGTAGATCCCTCCACGATCGGCAGAAGATCCCGCTGTACACCCTCGCGGCTCACATCGGGCCCCTTCTGGCCAGCACCTGTCGAGGGAGCTGCAACCTTGTCTATCTCGTCGATAAACACGATACCCGATTGTTCCACCTTCCTCAAGGCCTCCTTAACAACGGCATCCATATCGATAAGTTTCTGCACCTCCTCCATTTCAAGGATCTTCCGGGCCTCAGCTATGGTCACCCGGCGCTTCTTGCGTTTTTTTGGCAGGCCACTCATCAGGTCCTGCATCATGCCACCAAGCTCCTCCATCTGGCCTAAAGGGCCTAAAATCTGCATCATACCACCACCCTGGCCATCACTACTCACGTCCATCTCGATCTGTCGATCATCCATGCGCCCCGAGCGGAGTCGTTCGAGCATTTTTTCACGGCTTTTGCGGTTCAGCTCCTCGTCAGCCGAAACTTCTGCACCCTCTCCGGATTCATCTACATCTGCAGTCGAAGCCGGTACCGAGGGAAGCAGGATATCAAGCAGCCGCTCTTCAGCCATAACCGCTGCTGCAGCCTGAACCTCTTCGGACTTCTCACTCCTCACCATGTTCACCGCCTGATCGGTCAGGTCCCGTATCATCGATTCCACGTCACGCCCAACATACCCGACTTCGGTAAATTTCGACGCCTCGACCTTCACAAACGGCGCATCTGCAAGACGTGCCAGGCGACGGGCAATTTCCGTCTTGCCAACACCGGTAGGCCCGATCATGATAATATTGTTCGGCATGATCTCGTCCCGCAGGGCTTCATCAACCATCTGCCTGCGCAACCGGTTCCTCAGCGCTATGGCAACGGATTTCTTGGCATCATGCTGTCCTATAATATATTTGTCGAGAATCTCGACGATCCTCCTTGGTGTAAGGTGACCTGAAAGCTGTCCCTCATCCTTGATTTCTGTCATGTACTACCTCTCTGTGTAAAATAAATTCGTGTATTAGAGCTCATCGACCACGATATGGTCATTGGTATAGATGCAGATATCTGCTGCAATCTTCAGGCTCTCGCGGACAATCCCCCCGGCATCGAGATCCGTATGAGCCTTCAGTGCCCTGGCTGCCGCAAGAGCATACATGCTACCACTGCCAATTGCCACAATACCATCTTCCGGCTCGATCACATCGCCAGTACCGGAAATGATAAGCGCCTTGTCTACACTCACCACGGCAAGCATCGCCTCCAGGCGCCTAAGGTACTTGTCTGTACGCCAGTCACGGGCCAGCTCTACTGCCGAGCGCTCCAGCTGCCCCCCATAAGACTGTAGCTTTTCCTCGAACCGGTCGAGAAGGGTCACGGCATCTGCTGTAGCCCCCGCAAAACCCGTAATGAGCGGCGCATGCTGCAAACGCCTGATTTTTCTTGTAGAATGCTTGATAACGGTATTGCCAAGTGTCATCTGGCCGTCACTGCCTAGCGCTGCCTTGCCGTCACGGATAACACCTATAACTGTCGTAGCCCGCAACCGGGGACTCTCACTGCTTTTCATGAATGCGTAGAAACGTATTTAAAATATTTTCTTTCTTAACCTTGCAACTGGAATTTGCATTTGTTCACGGTATTTTGCAACCGTTCGCCGTGCTATCTGCACCCCCTTTGCCTCGATCATTTCAGCAATCTTACCATCACTAAGGGGTTTGCGGGCATCCTCCTGCTCGATAATCTCCTTCAGGTAACCCTTGACAATGCGGGTCGAAAGTTCATCCCCCTCGTCGGTCGTCATGCTACCGCTGAAAAAGTACTTGAGTTCGAAGGTCCCGAAACGGGTCTGCACATATTTACCGTTCACCGCACGGCTTATGGTCGACAAGTCAAACCCGCTTTTTTCGGCCACATCCTTCATGCCCAGTGGCACAAGATGGGCAGGTCCTGAGACGAAAAACCGGTACTGGAACGCCATCAATGCCTCGATAACCTTGATCAGCGTATGGCGCCGCTGCTCGATGGCACTGGTAAACTCCCTGGCCCTGTTGAGCTTCTGGCGCATGAACTGACGGTCCTCTTTCGGAATCGACCGTTTTTTCAGAATTTCACTGTACTGTCCGGTCACCTGCACCGTCATGTTGCTGCGATCATTGAGTGCAGCTGTCAGGCGTCCATCATCATAGGTCACGATAAAATCGGGCACGATATACCGCCCATCCTCACTATTGGCAACAAACGGATGGCGATCCAGCCCCGCGATAACCCTGATAACCGGCTCGAGTTCTTCAGGTTCCAGGTCAAGCTTCTTCGAAATCCTGTCAAAACGGTTATTGATAAAATCATCGAAAAACTCGCGAAGTACCCTACCAGCAAGCTTTTCAGGTTGACCCGCATCACCAGCAGCCTTTTTAGCAAGCTGCACCAGCAACCGCTCCTGCAGGTTGCAGGCAGCAACACCGGAAGGCTCCATCGCAACCAGGCGAAGTCGTACACGCTCCACATCATCGAAGTCAACGTCAACATCGTGTTCACGCGCTATACCCATGACAACCACCTCGGGATCTTCAAGGAAATAACCGTCGGTATCCAGGTTACCCAGCACCTCAGCTGCAATAATCAGCTCTTCAGGCGTAACATCCTCCAGCAGGGCAAACTCCCTCAGCATATTCTCTTCGACTGAATCATGCTGTACCGCCTGTACGAACTGCTCTCTTGGTGTGTTGTCCACCGTAAACTGCAGCACACCATCCCGATCCTTGTCAAAACGCTCCAGAACATCGAACATCTCACCATCGTCCTGCCCGTCATCGACCGTATCTGAACCAGGATCATCAGCCAGCTGCGCATCCTTCTGCTCCTCTACAAGCTCGAGCATGGGATTGTCCTGGAGCTCCTGGTATATCCGCTGTTCAAGACGCTGCAACGGAAGCTGCAGCAGCTGGCTGGAAAGGATCTGCTGCAGGGATAGTTGTGCCTTCTGGGCTTGTTGTAACTTCAGTTCCGACATTGTATCAGTGGAGGATATGCAACCTTTCGGTCACGTTAAAAGCGCCTTCATGCTTGCAACGGTCTCTTCACCAAAGCGCTCTTCCAGAACCCTTTCAAGAAAATTAACAAGCCGAACCCCCTTTCGGGTTCCTTCCTCTCGAGCGGTTCGGCACATGGCATGCTGTTCATACACAAGATAATCCAATCCGAATTTCTTTCTTACCCTGATCGGGAAAAGCCTGCAAGAGACTGGCTTGGGAATCTCAAGGCGCCCCTCTTCACGAGCCCGCTCGATGGCACAGAAGGTTATACCATTCTCCTGGAAGGCAAAAACACACTCTCCACCGTCAACCGTCCTTGTATAGATATCCCCCCTGTACATCTCCAGCGCACCGTATCGGCTGATCGTCTGGCGGCCCCTGTCGGGCAACTCTCTCGAGAGCGTTGCAGCCGCATCCTCAATCCCCTCAACCTCATCAGCAAGAACCGGTGCGCCCAGTTCGCCCTCCACGCAGCAAGCACCATGGCAGAGCTCGAGATTACAGGAAAACCTTGCTGTGAGCAGGTCGCTGTCACAGAGAATGTCACCTACGGAAATCACTGGCATAGTGAAACATGATTTGAATTTGAAACAAGCATCCTAAGCACTAAATTCCCTACCATGACAAGCAGCACAACTCAACCTCAATAGCAACAGTTATTATGACGATTATCGACGGGAAAAAAGTCTCTACCGACCTCAAAGAGGAATTGAAGTCAAAAGTCCAGGAATTAAAGGAGAAGATCAACAAGGTGCCGGGCCTGACCGTCATCATCGTCGGCGAAGATCCGGCTTCACAGGTTTATGTACGCAATAAAGCCAAAAGTTGCAAAGAAACCGGCATGAACTCCACGGTTATCGAGCTTCCGGCAGAAACATCCCAGGCTGAACTCCTCGATACTATCGAACGGCTCAACCAGGATCCCGACGTCCATGGCATTCTTGTACAACAGCCCCTGCCGTCACATATCGAGGAATACGCCGTCACCATGGCCATCGACCCCACAAAGGATGTCGACGGTTTCCACCCGGAAAACGTTGGCCAGATGGTACTCGGTAATCTCGACAAATGCTACATCAGCTGCACCCCCTACGGTATTCTCGAACTGCTTAAACGATACGAGATTGAAACCAGGGGCAAGCACTGCGTTGTGGTCGGCAGAAGCAACATCGTTGGCAAGCCCATGGCAAACCTCATGCTGCAGAAGCTCAAGGAAACCAACTGCACCGTCACCGTCTGCCATTCTGCCACGCAAGACATGCCTTCACTCACCCGCCAGGCCGATATCCTTATCGCCGCGATAGGCCGGGCAAACTTCATCACCAAAGATATGGTCAAGCCAGGCGCTGTCGTCATCGATGTCGGCATCAACCGTGTCGAGGATGCATCGAAAAAATCCGGCTACCGCCTCGCTGGTGACGTTGATTACCAGAACGTTGCCGAGCTCTCTTCAGCCATCACGCCTGTTCCGGGCGGCGTTGGCCCGATGACCATCGCCATGCTCCTGAAGAATACCCTGCAGTCGTTCATGCGCGCAAACAACCTCTGAATCCCCTCCGGGTGCCGGCAACACTCATGCCGGTACCCGGAAATCAGCCACACCTTCCGCTCATGGCAAAAAGTACCGTAAAATATGTCTGTGCCAACTGTGGAGCTGTAAGCCTCAAGTACGCAGGCAAATGCTTTGAGTGCCAGAGCTGGGGAACCCTCCAGGAAATCCGTACGGATCCGGATCCCCGAACACCCGGAAAACCGGGAAGAACCGGGAACCTTCCTGCTGTCACATCCCTTAGCGAAACGCCGGAACCAGGCCGTAAAGCCCGCATACAGACTGGGCTCCAGGAACTTGACCGTGTACTCGGAGGAGGACTGATGCCCTCGTCGGTCATCATGGTCGGCGGTGAACCGGGCATTGGCAAATCAACCCTCATGCTCCAGATCACACCGGGTATTCGTGAGAAGAAAATCCTCTATGTCTGCGGTGAGGAATCCCCCTCCCAGGTCAAGGACCGTGCAGCGAGACTGGGAATCCAGGACGGAAACCTCTGGCTTGTAGCAGAAACCACACTTGAAGGTATCCTCGAAATCATTGGCTCAGAACGCCCCGATATCGTCATCATTGATTCCATCCAGACCCTCTTCACCGCTGAATACCAGAGTTCAGCCGGAACCATCACCCAGATCAGGGAATGTGCCGCCGGATTGACCAGGGCAGCCAAGCAAAGCGGGTTTGTCCTGTTTATCATCGGACATATCACCAAGGCAGGCAGCCTGGCCGGTCCGAAAACCCTTGAACATATGGTCGATACCGTCCTGCAGTTCGAAGGAGAAGGACACCTGCAGTACCGGATGATCCGTTCCATCAAGAACAGGTTCGGACCAACCAACGAAATCGGTGTCTTCAGTATGGAAGAACAGGGACTCCGGGAAGTCCGTAATCCCTCGGAATTCTTTATCGCTGATCGATCGACCGATATTCCGGGGAATTCTGTACATGCAGCGATGGAAGGCAGCCGCCCCCTCCTGGTGGAAGTCCAGGCACTGGTAAGCAAGTCAGGTTTTTCCATGCCTCAGCGCATCAGTTCGGGCTTCGATGTCAAGCGCCTCAACATCATCCTTGCCGTTCTGGAAAAGCGACTGCAACTACCGACATGGGGACAGGATGTTTTCATACGTGTCGCAGGCGGCCTGAAACTGCTTGAGCCAGCTGCAGACCTCGCCATTGCAGCAGCAATAGCTTCGGGAATCAAGAACACGCCCTGCAGTCCCTCCGCTGTCTGTGCAGGAGAAATCGGCCTTTCAGGTGAGCTTCGCGCCGTCAGTCACGCTGAACAGAGAGCACGGGAAGCAGCTCACCTCGGCTTCAGGACTATTATCCTGCCGGGAGCCAATACACGCGAAACACCATCATGGGCAAAAAAACTGCCTGTAACCATCAAGGGGTGCCGTACAGTCCATGAAGCTCTGGACCTGCTTGGCCTGTAAGGCAAGGGCCGGTAATTGATGTTTCTCCGTGAAAACATTACATTGAGAAAAAAATCACTATGGCATACCTGCTGCTCATATGGCTCATCAACGCCCTGGCGGTCTACGCTACAGCAACCCTGCTCAGCGGCATATCGATAAGTAGTTTCTGGTCTGCCATGGCTGTCGCCCTGGTGCTTGGCCTGGTCAATACCCTGCTCAAGCCTCTCCTTGTGCTCTTCTCGCTCCCCTTCATCGTGGTAACGCTGGGACTGTTCCTGCTTGTCATCAACGCCCTCATGCTGCAGTTGGCAGCCTTTATGGTCCAGGGGTTCACCGTAGATAGTTTCGGCTGGGCAGTCCTCGGCTCACTCTGCATAAGTTTCGTATCGTGGCTGCTCAGCTCGATTTTCAACATGTAACCCTTCCATGAACCCGTAATGCAAGGCACCGCCAAGTCAATCGTCCTCATAAAAGCAAACAAGCTCCGCCTCATCGAAAGCAGGTACGAAGCAGACCAGCCTCAGGACGTCCTGGTCAAAACCATAGCCACAACCATCACTCCGGGGCTCGACCGCCTGCTTTTGACCAACAAGCCGGTATCACGAAAAGTCCTCAACTACCCGATCATGCTCGGAAGCGAAATGATCGGCCAGGTAACCCATACCGGTCCTGAAGCCTCGAAGGTAAAGCCCGGCGACTTTGTCTACACCTTCCTCGGCGACAGGTGGAAAGATGTAGAACCATACTACGGCTGCCACGCAGAAACCGTTGCCACCTCAGAACTCAACGTCGTGCCACTCAACCGCCCCCCTATCCACCGTGACCTCCTGATAGGGTTGCTCGGGTACGTCATTTCAGCCATTGAAAAAGTCACCCTTACCCCATCGTCCAAAGTACTCATCCTCGGACTTGGCTCCGTAGGCCTGATGGTGTCTGAATATCTCCACAGCCTCGGCATAACATCTGTCGACGCCCTTGAAACCTTTGGCATAAGGGGACAATTGTCACATGCGGAAAACATTGCCATAGACATCCAGGACTTTCACGAAGAGTTCGAGGACCATTACGACCTGATTATCGAAACAACCGGAAGGATACTGCTGCTTGAAAAAGCCGTGCGACTGCTTGCGCATGGAGCGACCTTCCTGCTTATGGGCAACTACGAGGTGCTGGCCTATGATTACCGACTGCTCCAGCACAAGGAACCCGTACTCGTCACGTCAAATATCACGCGCACAGCCCACCTTGAAAAAGCGCTCGAGCTGCTCAACAGGGAAACAATCGACAGCGAAAAATTCTTCACCAATGTCTTCAATGTCGACCAGTTCGAACTAGCCTACCGCATTGCGCTCGACAGCAAGGAAGCCATCAAAACCGTCATCAGCTGGGTATGAGCATCACCGCGCTCGAACTGTCGGGTATCACCAAAAGGTTCGGCAGCTTCACGGCAAACAATGATGTTTCCCTCACGGTCCGCAAAGGCACCATACATGCCATTGCGGGCGAAAACGGAGCCGGAAAAAGCACGTTAAGCAACATCATCTACGGTCTTGTACAGCCAGATGCCGGCACCTTGAGCATCGACAACAAACCCTGCCGGTTAACGTCTCCAAGAGAAGCCATCAAGGCGGGCATCGGGATGGTCCACCAGCACTTCATGCTTTCAGGCAACCTCAGCGTCCTGGAAAATATACTACTTGGTGATGAACGCCAGGGCCTGTTATCGCCCTTCAGGCGATCCCGAGCGCGGGAAGTTATTGCCGGCATTGCTGAACGCCACGGCATGCCGCTGGACCCGGACGCCATGATCGAAAACCTCTCCGTGGGCGAGGAACAGCGGGTCGAGATCCTGAAGTTGCTCTACCGTAACGCCCAACTGCTCCTGCTCGATGAACCAACCGCGGTGCTGGCACCATCCGAGACCCGAAAGCTCTTTACAGCCTTGCGCTCCCTCCGTGACGAAGGAAGAACCATCATCCTTATCACCCACAAACTCGACGAAGTCCTCAATATCGCTGACAACGTCAGCATCATGCGTAAAGGGAAACTAATCGCAACACTTTCCTGCGACAAAACCTCGAAAGAAGAGCTGGCGCGACTGATGGTCGGCCGGGATGTCGTCCTTCAGGCAGATAATCCACCCCATACACCTGGAGCGCCACGACTTGAACTCCGTAACCTCTCCATGCAGACAGGCAACAAACGGCAACGCCTCGAAAAGCTATCGCTGACCATACGCACAGGGGAAATCTATGGCATTGCTGGGGTTGAAGGCAACGGCCAGTCGGAACTGCTCCAGCTCTTGTGGGGCATGCCGCCTGCTGATGCACATATAACGGGAAGCGCACAACTCGAAGGAAAGGAACTCCTGGGCCTCCAGCCAAGAGATATTGCTGGACTGGGTGTATCGAATGTCCCCGAAGACAGGCACCGACATGCCGCCATCGGGCAGTTTTCCATAGAAAACAACATGCTTCTCGGCCGGCACAGGGAAAAGGCATTCGCCCGGGGATCGGGATTCAACAGAAAAGCCAGGGAACAACTCTTGCATGATATCACCACACACTACGACCTGCGCACAGGCGGAAGCACCAACCAGGCATTCCTGAGCCTTTCAGGCGGAAACCAGCAGAAAATCATTGCAGGAAGAGAACTTGGCCGTCCGGATCTCCGCCTCCTCCTGCTTGGCCAGCCAACACGAGGCGTAGATATCGGTGCCATAGAACTCATTCACAACAAGATTCTTGAAGCACGCCAGGCCGGAGTAGCCATACTTCTTGTTTCCACGGAACTCGAGGAGATCATCACCCTGTCAACACGCATAGGCTGCATCTACAAGGGAAGCATCCGCCACGAATTCAGTCCCGAAGAAGTTCAGGAGGGGAGAATGGCTCCGGCAAAGTTCAGTGAATCGATCGGCATGCATATCACCTAAGAAAAAACGAAGGACAGATGCACAAACCACTCCCCCGTATTGTAACTCCGGCTGCCGCCATTACCGTAGGGCTGCTCCTCAGCACCCTTCTCATCATTGCTGCAGGTCGCGATCCTCTCGCTATGTATGCGAAAATAGCCTCAATGACCTTTGGATCCTCCTACGGCACCGGACAAGTCATATTCAGGACAACCACGCTGGTGCTGGCCGGCCTGGCTGTAGCCATTCCATTTCGTGCAAAACTTTTCAACATCGGCGGTGAAGGCCAGGTACTGGCCGGAGCGTTCACAGCCGCAGTGACAGCAGCATTCCTGCCCTCCTGGACCCCGGCACCCGCAGCAGTTACCATCGCGGTACTGGCCGGAGCTCTTGCAGGCTCTGCCATGGCACTTTCAGCAGGGCTCCTCAAGGTTCGCTACGGCGTCAATGAAGTTATTTCCACCATTATGCTCAACTTCATCATCCAGGGTTTTAGCAGCTACATGCTGACCAACCACCTGGCACTCCCGTCAACAGCACATACCCCCGACATTGTCGATACAGCAATCATACCAGCCCTGTGGAAACACTCCCCGGCAAATTACAGCGTCCTCATTGCAGCAGGGGCAGCCATTGCCGGTTACATCCTGCTGTTCAGGACCCGTTTCGGTTATGAAATGCGCGCCTCCGGACTGAACCCGCAAGCAGCTGCTCATGCTGGCATCGATACAGGCCTGCATACGCTCACCGCTATGGCTGCCGGTGGTGCAGCAGCAGGGCTTGTTGCAGCAAACATTGTACTCGGATACCGCCACTGCTTCGAATCAGGACTCACCGCCGGCATCGGGTTTACCGGCATTGCCGTAGCGCTGCTATCGAAAGCCCATCCGCTCTGGGTGCTCCCCTCGGCACTGCTCTTCGGTGCCATGGAATACGGAGGCCTGAGCATCAACGCCTATGTCCCGAAAGAGATCTTCATGATGATGCAGGCAGTCATCATCATCATGGTGCTGGTCATGCAGAAAAAGTGACAACGCTACCCTCAGGGAGCATCCTGTGTATCACGGTCAGAACCATACAGGTTCATCTGCTTGCGATAATAGGAAAACGCCTCATCCTGGCGAATCACGCCAAGCAGTTTCGATGATTTACGAGACAGCACGGGAAGAATACCATAATCAGTAATCTCGAAGATCTTGAGAGCCTCGTCAAGGCGTGACGTATCGTACAGCACAGGCACCTCTTTCCTGACAATATCAGCAGCTATAATGCCCGTCAGTATCCCCTCCTTGAGGAGAATGCTCATCTCCTCGAGCCTGATGATCCCGACAAATTCATTATCTTCTGTTGTCACAAGGAAATTCGACTCGGGGGTATGATGGAACACGTCAACAATGCTCCCGGCACTGCTCACGTCGGTAAACTTGATATAACTTGTCTTCATCACATCCAGGACACTGATGTTCTCGGCAACTGACAGTGCAATACCGTAACCAACCCTTACCCCCTCCTTCTCCAGCACGTAGGTCTCCATCGAATAACTGTAAGCAAGCCGGGCAATCAGTGCTGCAGTGACCGCTGCAAACATGATCGGCAGAACAATTTCATATTTGCCAGTAATTTCGAACAGGATAAGGATAACCGTCAGGGGAGCCCTCATGATACCGGCAGTCAGGGCCCCCATGCCTACAAGCGCATACGCACCAGAGGCTGCCGTAATAGCGGGAAACAGGAAATGCACGAGGCTGCCGAACATACCACCCAGCATTGCCCCCATCTTCATAGCAGGCGCAAACATGCCGCCTGAACCTCCCGAGCCCACGCTGAGGCCGGCAACGACAGGCTTGAGCAGGTAAATCCCCAGCATATTCAACAACGGCTCCGTCCCCCCCACAGCAGTATCGATCACCTTGTAGCTGAAGCCATACAAACCGGGAAGCCACATGCAGATGATACCGGTCAACAAACCACCGATAGCAGGCATCGCCCAGATCGGCAACGCACGCTCCTTCTGCACACCGGTAAACCATTCCTCGATCCGGTAGTAAACCTTGATAAACATGACGGCAGACAGGCCTGCCAGCACACCAAGCGCAAAGTAGAAGACCAGCTCATAGTTCGAAACAAGCGTATAATCAGGCACCTGGAACGTCGATGAATTGCCGAGATAGCTCCTGGACACAACGGTACCTATAACCGCAGCGATAACGATAGGACTGAACGTACGAACACTGAAATCCCCCAGGATAACCTCGATAGCGAACATGACACCGCCAAGTGGCGCATTGAAAACTGCTGCCAGGCCGGCTGCAGCTCCGCAACCAAGCAGTGTACGGGTCCTGTCGGCCGAAAACTTCAGCACCTGGGCAACCGAAGACCCAAGCGCAGCGCCAACCTGGGCAATGGGAGCCTCACGGCCGCCGCCACCGCCAGTCCCGATACTCAATACTGATGTAATAGTTCGGTGAAGCCAGAGATGCCTTGAAAGAATACCGTCATTCTGGGCAACAGCCTTGATTACGCTCGCCAGCCCGTGTCCAGGCCTTGTGCGCACAATGTACATATTGTAGAGTCCCACCAGCAAACCACCAAGAGCAGGTATCAATGGCAGCATCCACCCTCTCCAGTCATCGAGCAGATGCAAGGCTCCCTCCTCGATGACTCCAGCAAAGAAAAAGTCGCTCAGGAACGCAATAGCATCGTGAAACACCACGGCAACATACCCGACCGCTATGCCAACAAACACTGCGACAAAGAGAAACGGAAGATCCTGGTTGAGGTTGAGCTGCAGGAGAAGGTTATCAAGCGTCTGGCGGAAGAATTTCTGGGGAGTACCTTTGAAATACCGGCTTCTGCGAAACAGTAAAAAGAAAAAAGCCAGAACCTTCCGGCTCCAGCGATTTTTTATTTTGAAGGGGTAGTTCATCACGCGATTAACCTTGTTACAGGCTGGAAAATAAACATTCCGGGGCTATCTTGGCAGAAGAATTTTTTATTATCTTGCTGAAGTAATTGAGACCAATACAGACTCATTATCTTAATATATACGAACCATGCCGAGAAAAAAGGATACAGAACAGGAAACAGCGGTTAAAAAACCCGTAAAAAAAACCACGAAAAAAGCTGATTCCACAACAGCAAAGAAAAGCACGACCAGGAAAAAAACTTCTGAAGCTGCAGCCAAGAAACCTGCCACGAAAAAAACCGTGACACGCAAGCCTGCAACAAAGAAAACCTCGGCACCGCTGACAGAAGAACAGGTACGTATGGCAGCCTACTACCGCTGGGAAGAACGAGGCGGTGATCATGGCAATGATGTAGGTGACTGGCTGGAAGCAGAAAACGAGCTTCTGGGATAAGGAACTCCCGCCAGGCAACGAACGTTCACAGCAATGAGCCATTCAGTATGAATGGCTTTTTGCATCCCCCACAAGAACAGCAACCCGACAGGACACTCACCATGGAAGCAGTAAAAACAATCTTTTCAGGAATCAGGATATTCGGTGCAGGGCTTTGGCTCGTCTTCCGCATCATACTCGAGTATTTCGGATTTATCAGCGATGGGAACGACCGCACGACCGGCATCAAGGACCTTCGTGAAGAGTATAAGAAAAGCTCCTACCGATAAATCGACCTCATTCCGGCTCGATCACTATCGTCAGCTCAACAACCTGCCCTGGCTCACACAGCGTGTTTGCTGAAGGCTTCTGGTTAATCACGGTACTTGGAACAAGCTGTGAAGAATACTCGTAAAAAACGTTTCCTGTATTGAATCCGGCCCCTATGATCTCCTCCCGAGCATCCTTCAGGAAAAGCCCGAGTACATTCGGAACAGGTAGTCGCGCAACCTCACCCCCCTCCTGGTAGCGACCCACAATAAGCGATAGAGATGCCCCCTCGTAGAGGACTGTCGAGGGAGGAAGCGACTGGCCGACAACCTTCCCCTCTTCGGACTCTACCGAAACCGTCTGCTCCTGGATATCACGTATCTCGATATCATGCTGTTCGAGGAGCTCGCGTACATCTCCAAGCGGCATACCGTAAAAATCAGGAAGACGATACTCCGGTCGCTCACGCTTGTTAAGAAGAATAGCTATGCTCCTGCCCGGCTTGACTGATGAACCTGCTTCAGGCCTCTGGGAAATAACCGTCGAGGAATCAACCTCCCGCAGGTAGACTGCTGAATACCCAATTGTGTAAGAAAGTCCAGCCTGCTTGAGTTTCTCCCGGGCCATCTCTGCATCGATGCCGGTCACATCAGGGACCTGCACGCTGCTCCCGTGCGATGTATAGAGCGGCATAATAACCTTGTCAGCAACAAAACCTGCAAACAGCAGCATCACAACAACTAGCAGAACTTTTTTCATAGCACGAATCCTAATGCTGACGTTTCATCACAAAATCCACAAGCATCCGCAGTGACTCACGGGCATCGGATGCAGGCAGGCCATCAACGATTGCGAGAGACTTCGCAGCAAAGCCTTCTGCAACGTCAGCTGCATACTCAAGGCCGCCCCCGGCCTTGACAAAATCCATGACATCGCGGCTTTTCATAGCCCGCTTCCTCGAGCTCTTGAGTATCCTGCGAATCCGTTTCTGTTCCCCCGGCTCGGCATTGCGGAGCGCATAGATCAGCGGCAGGGTAATTTTCTTGTCCTGGATATCTATACCCAGCTGCTTACCAGTTTTCTTTTCATCACCAGTATAATCGAGCAGGTCATCACGTATCTGGAAAGCAAGTCCCAGGTACTCACCATACTCCTTAAGAGCGTTCACAAGAGCCTGGTCTTGAGTTGCGCTTGCCGCGCCCATGGCGCATGAGGTCGATAACAGTGAAGCTGTCTTGTCTGAAATCACCTGCAGGTAATCCTCTTCGGTAATATCGAGACTCCGGGTTTTCTGTATCTGGAGAATCTCGCCCTCGCTCATCCGCCTTACAGCATCCGACACCATGTGCAGGCACTGGTAATCCTTGTGATCAAGGGAAAAAAGCAGGCCTTTTGACAGCATGTAATCACCGATCAATACCGCAATCTTGTTCTTCCACAACGCATTGACCGAAGCGATCCCCCGGCGCATCTCCGCCCCGTCAACCACATCATCATGCACCAGGGTGGCTGAATGAAGCAACTCAACCATGATAGCCGCCCGGTATGAAGCGTCATTCACACCACCGCACGCTTTAGCGCCGAGCATCACAAGCAGCGGCCTGACCTGCTTGCCCTGCTGGCGCAGTATATAACGCATCACCTTGTCCACAAGGCTGTTCTGGCTCTTCAGCGCAACCTTGTAGCGCTGGCGGAAGGTTGCCAGCTCATCGGCAACCGACCGGGATACATCTTGAATATTCACGAATAACGTCCATGTTGACCCGCAAGGCACCGGGGCACCTTCAGCTGAGTAAGATTTAGGAAAGTATACAACTTCTCGCCTCAAATAAAAAGGAGCGTTGCGTGGCGCCCGACAAGAACAATTTGCGGGCAATACGTATCTTTTTTACTATGTTCTCAATCAACGATACAGATAGATGCACCGCTGACAAACCTATGATTCATTACGCCACGCTGCATACTGCCGGTTTATCCGGCCCCCTCCACAGGAAGCTGCGCATTGCACTGCAGCAAGCGTTCATCATCATCCTCGGGCTGCTTTCATACAGCAACCTGCATGCTGCACCAGCACCGGTTATCGGCATACTCCCCCCAGACGGAGAATCACGCATAGGCTTCCAGGGCGTTTTTGGCAGCAACGGAGACGGCTCCGGAATAGCAATCGATTACAGCTACTCATTTTCACCCCTTGTAGCAACATCGGTGCAGACAAGCCTCACGGACAGCGACACTGAAAGCTATGTCCGGGGAGACATCGCCCTCAGTTTCGCCCGAACCGGAAACTCCGTGGTTACAGCCTACAGCGGTATCTCGACCCAGGGTACCGACACGCCATGCCTGCATACCGGTATAGGAACCCATATCTTCACAGGCATACCACTCTTTCTTGTTGGCGCCATCAATTACGACATGCCTGCCGGAAATCCCGGTGAATCGAGGACAAGCTGGAACCTGGGCATGGAAGTCCCGGTTACCGTCAATATGGGCCTCTCGCTCACCAGTCAGCAGGCCATATCCGAAAAAGCCTACAGTCACTATGCCCTAGGCCTCGTCATCTTCTATTAAGCCCCATAACACAGTCATTACAACGCATGAGTACGGAAACCGAGTCATCCAGGGAAAAATCGCCGGCATCGAAATACATGGATGAACAAGCCGCACTCCAGGAAACAGGAGTACGCCAGCTTGTAGAAAGCGAGGAAGAACTTCCACTGGAGCCTGACGGCACCGAAATGAACTTCATAGAGCACCTTGACGAGCTACGCCATCGGCTCATCAGGAGTGGCATAGCACTGCTTATCGTGACCGGCCTCTGTGCCCTCTATGCTGACTTCCTGGTCAACAACATCCTGATTGCCCCGATCAAGAACAGCAGCGACAGCATCGTGCTCCAGAACCTGGTCCCCTACGGCCAGATCTCCCTCTACCTGCAGGTCGTCTTCTTTTCCGGGTTTGTGCTCTCGTTTCCGTTCACTGCCTGGCAGGTATGGCAGTTCGTCGTCCCTGGACTCAAGGATATCGAAAAAAAGGCCTCCCGCTTTGCCATCATGTTCATATCCCTCTCATTCTTTGCCGGCATAGCTTTCGGCTATTTTGTCTTCCTGCCCGTCTCGCTTACCTTCTTTGCAGGATTTGGCACCACCCTCATCGAAAACAACATCGCCGTACAGGACTATATCAGTTTCTTTGTCGGAGCACTCCTGACTGCAGGACTGGTGTTCGAACTGCCGTTTCTCTCCTACGTGCTTTCCAAAACAGGACTCCTGACTCCGGCGTTCATGAAGTTCTACCGCAAGCATGCCATTGTCGGCCTCCTGATCGTCGCAGCGCTCGTCACCCCCTCTACAGACCTGGTGACCCAGCTTGTCATTGCTGTTCCAATGATCCTGCTCTATGAAATCAGCATCTGGATCTCCGCCTACGTCAATCGCAAAAACGAAGCACTCAGATGAAGCAGAGCTACAACATCGCTCCTCCCGGACTGACCTACGTCACCCTGAAGAGCGACACACTGCGCCACAACCCCCTTGGCGACCCACATGAACGGCATGTCCCGGTGTTTCTTCCGCCGTCCTATGACGGCTCCAGGAGATTTCCGGTTATCTACCTTCTTTCGGGATTTGCGAGCACAGGACAGAGCTTTCTCAACTACCGGTTTGGCAGAAAAACAGTACCCGGGCAGCTTGCCGAACTCATGGAGCGCAAGAAGATGCACGAAGTCATCGTTGTCATGCCCGACTGCATGACACGGTACGGCGGATCCCAATATGTTGATTCTGCCGCTACCGGCAACTACGAGACCTACCTCTCCCTGGAACTGATCCCGGCAATAGACCAGGCTCTCAGTACCCTTCCACAGCAAGAGCACCGCGCCATAGCAGGAAAATCATCAGGAGGATTCGGGGCCCTCAGGCTTGCAATGCGACATCCCGACCTGTTCAGCGCCATGGCCTGTCACAGTGGCGACATGCATTTTGAACTCAGCTACCGCTCATCATTCCCGGCTGCTGCCAGGGCGCTCGCAAAATACCCGGGAGGAACAAAAGAGTTCCTCGAGAAGTGGGAACAGGCCCATAAACCAAGCGGCAGCGATTTCCCCCTGCTCGACATCATGGCCATGGCCGCCTGTTACTCACCAGACCCATCAAAGGCTCCGCCGGAAAACATGCGTTTTCCATTCGATCCCCAGACGCTTGACATCATACCGGAAGTATGGGAGCAATGGCTGGCCTTCGACCCCCTCTTGATGCTTCAGAACAGCAGCTATGCCGATGCCCTCAGGAACCTTCGCCTCCTCTACCTCGACTGCGGCTCACTCGATGAATACAACCTCCAGTTCGGGCACAGGAAATTCAGTGCAGAGCTTTCAGCCCTCGGTATAGCACACACCTATGAAGAGTTTCCCGACACCCATGGCGACACCTCCTACAGGTATGCCGAATCGCTTCCCAGGCTTGCCGAAGCGATAGCCTGCCCTGGATGATCGCAGGCAAGGGGATCCAGGGAGGCTCTCAGGAACCGCCAGGAACCCCCTCTCCAATCCTGGAAAGCACCGCCCGGTAGACCTTTCCGGTCTCAGCGGCAAGCTCTTCAAGCGTCCCGTTGTTCTCGATAACGTAATCCGCCCTGCGCTCCAGCTCATCCTGGGGCAGCTGCATCGCTATGCGCCGAAGCACCTCATCACGCCCAAGCCCAGTCCTCTTCATCGCACGCTCCACCCGCAGCTGCTTAGCCGCTGTAACAACCAGAACTGCATCAAGCCCCTTATCGCCACCCGACTCGAACAGGATAGCCGCCTCCTTGACCAGCACAGGCACACCGTCATGCCTTGCGGCATCGACGGCCTCACCAAAAGCCCTGTACACAGCAGGATGGACAAGCGCGTTAAGCTTCCCGAGCAACGCCTTGTCCCGGAACACAAGGGACGCAACCTCCCGCCGCCGGAGCTCCGGGGAACCATCCTGGGAGGTCGTATAGATAGCATCACCAAGCAACGCTTGTATACCGGCACGGAGCTGCGGATCGGAATCCTGCAGGCAACGCGCAACCCGGTCAGCCTCAAAAACCCGGCACCCAAGGCTTGCAAGAATCCTGCACACCGAACTCTTCCCCGATCCCATGCCACCGGTCACTCCCAGCAAAAAAGGCCCCGTGCCCATCAGCGTCCCCCCGAAAACTCCAGTGAATCCCTGGCTGCATCGAGTACCAGTCGCCAACGATCCGGATCCGATGCAAAGTGCTCTACAAGCCGATCCACATCTTCCATAGTAAGACCATGCTGGTTCAGCAATGAATCCAGCTCCGCGCTATCAGCCAGGCGGACCGGTCTTGTAGTATCATCATCCACATGGACAGAGGTCAACAGCAGGTAGCGGGCATAAAAACCGGCAAACCGCCGTTCGTCATCATCAAGACCCTGGGGGGGGCCTGAACAGGAGAAGGTAAACGTCAGGACAAACGCCAGCAGGAACAACTGTCTGATTCTCATGAGCGTAACATCGCAAGATTGAAAAAAAACCACCGGATGAAACTAAATCATTCCAACGAGAGTTAAAACACCCAAATTCCCCATGCATTACTCCAGAAAAACTAAACAGAGACTACCATGGCATACCAGCAACCCGAACTTCCTTACGCACAGAACGCTCTCGAGCCGCATATTTCGGCAAACACCATAAGCTTCCACTACGGCAAGCATCATGCAACCTACGTCACGAAATTCAACGAAATGGTAGCAGGTACACCGTTAGACTCCCAGAGCCTGGAAGAAGTGGTCATGGCAACTGCAGGCGACCAGTCAAAAGTCGGGATCTTCAACAACGGTGCACAGGCATGGAACCACACCTTTTACTGGAACTGCCTCTCGCCAAACGGCGGCGGAAAACCCTCCGGCAGCCTGGCCGCGAAAATCGACGAGGATTTCGGTAGCTTTGACGCCTTCCGCCAGGAGCTTGCAACTGCAGCTGCAACCCAGTTCGGCAGCGGATGGGCATGGCTCGTCCTTGCAAACGGCAAACTTGAAGTACGCAAAACCGGCAATGCAGCAAATCCCATGACTGACGGTGCAACACCGATTCTTACCATAGACGTCTGGGAACACGCTTACTACCTTGACTACCAGAACCGCAGACCTGATTACGCAGCCGCGCTGATCGACAACCTGCTCAACTGGGAATTCGCACAGAAAAACTTCGATGCAGCGACAGCCTGATCGACCACCTGAAAGCCCTCGGCACAGCACGGGGGCTTTTTCATTTTCCTCCGCTCCAAGGCAACACACCCATCCTGTCTAGCAGCAGCACAGGAACATCATCGGGCGCAACAAAACGCTGCGCCATGGTTTCACGGTTCACCTCAAGCTCATCGAACACCACTACCATGGAATGTTGCCGTGGCTGGCCAGCTGAACCATTATACAGAACCAGGTCGATCTCGTAAGGGATCTCGACATCACGTCCGCCCGCATCAGACAGCCTGAACTCCCGGAAACGCATCTCTGCCTTCAACGCCCCGCTGGTACCGTAAAGCTGAAGAGCGCTGACCCTTCTTGCCTGGGTATCCACGAGCACCACGGTATCGCCACTGGCTCCGGCTATCCTGTAACTGGCAACCCCGCTCCCGCTTCGAACCTCACTGACAGCCTGCAAAGGCTCATCAATCGTCACTGATCCCAGGAACGCCTCGGAAAACACGCCGAACCCGGCCGCAACCCCGAACACCCGCTCCATATTCCCCGGCTCACTTCTCCCCAGGAGCAGCCGGTTGTTGACAAGATCCAGAACGCGCAACGAGTCGGGCGTCACCTGCATATCGGCCACAGGCCAGCCAAGAATACCTGCACTCATGATCATCCGCATCGCCTCTCCCCTGGCAAGCATCACGTTAGCATAGATACGCTCACGACGTTCCGGTGTCTCTATCCAGATATCGGCATACCCCTCCATGTCGGTAACTGAAGGAACCGCTGGCCTGGAAACCTCCTCATACAACCCTGCAAGCTCAGCATTCATCCCAGTTACATGGGTCGGCCAGGGTTGCTCCGAAACCGAACGGAACCCCGAACAGCCGGAAAGCAAGGAAAACATGACAACCAGCGAAAGTAAACGGTAATGAAGCATCACGCTCAAGCTCCTGACATTTATTAAATATTGAGAATAATCCTTTTTAACCTGCTCTTTTTTTATTTTAGCCCAGGACACATCATCATGTAAGAAGAAGAAATACGATCACCAACAGCATGCACTCACTTCATCTCAAGCCAGGCGAACACCGCAGGATCAGCAAAGGCCACCTCTGGTCGTTCAGCAACGAATTACAGTCTGTACCTAAAGATATCGCTGCCGGGGAAACAGTCAAGCTTCTCTCGAGCAACGGCATGCTGGTTGGCACAGGGTTCTACAACCCGAACTCCCTCATCTCCTTCCGCCTGCTTTCAAGATCCGGAGAACTCCCCGACAAGGCCTTTTTCCGTAAAAGGATAGATGAAGCCCTGGCACTCAGGACAAAAGTCTACCCGGCAGATGAAACCAATGCCTGGCGACTGGTCCATGGTGAATCAGACGGCCTGCCGGGACTCGTGATAGACCGTTTCGGCAAAGCACTGGTTATCCAGTCATACTCAGCCGGCATGGACCTGCACCTCCCGGTTATCAGCGATATCCTTGAAGAACTCTTCAACCCCGAGGCAATCGTCATCCGTAATGAATCAGTACTTCGCGATCTCGAAGGCATAAAGCGATACAAGAACATTATCCTTGGCGACAAGCAAAACACCACGCAGCTCATCCATGATGCCGGCATCAGCTACCAGACAGACCTCTACGAAGGCCACAAAACCGGCTTCTTCCTCGACCAGCGCGAAAACCGCAGGATGATACGCAAGCTCGCCCAAGGAGGCACAGTCCTCGATGTCTTCACCAGCGACGGCGGCTTCGGGCTCAACGCCCTCCATGGCGGAGCAGCACACGTCACCATGACCGACATCTCTTCAGACGCACTCGAGCGCGCAGCTGCAAATGCCGCGCTGAACAAGTATACCAACATCGACACCCTGGAGGGTGATGCTTTCGATATCCTTCAGCAACTTGGAAGGGAAGGAAAAAAATACGACCTCGTCATCCTCGACCCGCCAAGCTTCACCAAAAGCCGGAAAAACCTTCCTGCAGCCCTCAAGGCCTATCGCAAGCTCAACAAGCTTGGGCTCCAGCTCGTCAAGAATGGAGGCTTCCTTGGAACCGCCTCATGCTCCAGGCATGCTTCTGAAGAAGACTTTATCCGCGCTGTCCAGCAAGCCGCCCAGCCGCTGAGAAAACATCTTCGCCAGATCTACCGGAGTTCACAGCCAGCAGACCACCCTGTCCTGCTCTCCATGCCTGAAACCCGCTACCTCAAGTTCGCCTGTTTTTACGTAACGAGTGACGTATAGCGTGACACGTTACATGTGACAAGTCACACATCACGCCTCAAGCGAATCATCTCGTACACCTCCTCCCACGACTCCGCTCGCGGGGAGGAGATATGGGTGTTGGTGCTATTAGCGAAACAGATTGTCTCCAGCCCCTTCGAGCGCAACTGTTCTACATTATGCGGACTATCCTCCACGTAGATATCAGCGCCAACAGCCGATTTTTCCTTCATGAAACACAAATCCCAGTACGGAATACCGTGCCCGTCGAGCCACTCGACCGTCTGCTGCACAGCCGACGCATGTGAATAATGAATAAAAAGGCGATGCGTAATAATGCGAATATGATGCCCCTCGTCCGACAGCTTCCGAAGATACTTGCGAGCCCCCCGTATCATCGGCATAGTCCTGAACAAGTCCCTCTGGTGAAGAGCAAACCGGTGCAGGCTATCATAACGCCCTTCCGTTACTCCCCACTCGGAAAGCCCATACGAAACATCAGGCGTCAGCGCATCGATCGGCAACTCGAACCACTCCGCCGCAATCTCGCGCATCCTCGAGTAAAAATCAGCACACACCCCATCCAAATCAACCCCAATCACCGGTTTCTGTCCCATACCTCTCTAAAAAAGGGGGACGTTCCTAAATAGGTGCAAAAAACCCGGCTCATCCCCCAGCGTACACACATTGCCATACAAGTTTTTGCAGTTATTTAGGAACGTCCCGGTTTTCAAAATGAACGGTCGAAAGCACGGCGGTGGCGGAGGGTTACCGGGTGCTCTTCACCAAGGAAACGGAAAATAGCGATGCAGTTCTTCCGCGAACCATCGTCATCGTAATAACGATCCTCTTTGAGGACATGTATGAACCCTTCGAGGGCCTGGTCGAAATCTTCGTTTTGGAGATGTTTGACTGCTGCGATATAGGTCTCTCTGACAGTATTGCCGGGAAAGTCCGACTCGCTCCGGCCAAGCACCGAGGCAAGCGTCCTTACCGCATCGCACAGGTCGAAAAGCTCGCTCTTACCCTCGAGCATTCCTGCCAGCTGTTCTGCCTCTGCAGGATCACTGAAGAGTTTCAGTTTCATCAGCATGACTCCGGCATCCTGGTTCCCGGGCTCATGCTCAAGCACCTCTTCAAGCAGTTCGAGGGCTTTTTGGGAACTCCCCTCCTCCAGCAGCTGGGCAGCAAGCCGGACATCCTCGGCATAGGGGCTCGGGAGGGCATTGTCGAGCCATCGTTCTATCTCGGGTTCCGGAAGCGCGCCAGTGAATTCATCGGCAACACTCCCCTGGACGAACAGCTTGACATTGGGTATCCCCTGTACCCCGTACTGACGTGCTATATCCGGTTGTTCCTCGGTATTGACCTTGACAAGCTCCACCCGCCCCTCGAAACGGCGGGCAACCGCCTCGATTGCCGGCGCAAGCATTCTGCAGGGTGCACACCATGGTGCCCAGAAATCAACGAGAACAGGTACCTGGCTGCTTTTCTGCAGCACATCGCGAGAAAAATCTATCGTTGAGTCATGCTCTGTCATGGCTGGATCTCTTTGTAAACTGTTAATAGCGGGATTGAATATCATGCTAAAATAGAGAGTTGAAGCCCTTTACGCAACCCCTCATAAATACGAGCCAGGAAAAAGAAATCTTTAGCGAACCGTTCCTGTTTCCTATTTTGGTATACTTTGTATAAGTAAGGCATCTTAACAGCCACCTATCAACCGCGTGTACTATTATGCTCAGCATTGAAAACCTCCACGTATCGATAAACGGGAACCAGGTTCTCAAGGGAACCTCCCTGCATATCGAGCAGGGGGAGACCGTCATTCTTTTCGGTCCCAACGGCTCTGGCAAAACAACGCTGCTCTACACCATCATGGGTATAGGCAACTATACCGTCACTGAAGGCCGCATACTCTTTGATGGCACAGACATCACCCACATGCCCCCCAATGAACGAGCGCAACTCGGCATAGGCATGTCCATGCAGCGACCGCCCTCCATCCATGGACTCAAGACACGGGACCTCGTCAGGTTATGTGCCGGGAAACGGGAAGTAGATATTGACAAGCTTGCACAGGAGGTCAACCTTGAAAACTTCCTCGAACGAGATGTCAACCTTGGTTTTTCAGGCGGAGAGATCAAGCGATCAGAGCTCCTGCAGCTTATGGCCCAGCACCCGAAACTCGTCCTGTTCGATGAACCCGAGTCCGGTGTCGATGTCGAAAACATGGCGCTCGTGGGTTCGATGGCCCGCAAGCTCCTCGAAGGTAATAGTGCGCCAGACAGGACCCATACCATGCTCGATATCAAGCAGGAACGTAGAACATCCGGCCTGATCATCACCCATACTGGACATATACTCGACTACATCACTGCCGACAGGGGTCACGTTCTCTACAACGGTCATCTCTGCTGTGCAGACAATCCGAAACGGATCCTCGACCATTTACAGAAATACGGCTACAAGGAATGCATTCGCTGCCTCACCTGACAGCCTGGAACAGAGTACTATTGCCATGAAAAAACCAGACCTCTCTCATTACGAATTCAGCGGCCACGGCGCTGCCGGGGTTGAAGACCTCAAGCGGCTCGGAAACACCGAGAAAGAGAGCATGAAAATGGCCGGCTTCGATGCCGAAGAAAAATCGACAAGCGCGTCATTCGTGCAGATAGACCATGACAACGCCTTCTGCAAATCATACAACCCGGGAGTGGAAATCCTCCCTCTTGGCCTTGCCATGAAAATCCACGATGGGCTCAATGACTACCGATGGCGCCTGCTCAAGCCGGAAAAAGACGAATACACCAGGATGGCTGCCGACAATCCGCACGGAGGCTATGTCATCAGGGTCAAAAAGGGAGTAAAGCTGGACGCCCCTATACAGTCATGCCTGATGATGCACACCAACAACGTTGGCCAGAACGTGCATAACATCGTGATCATAGAGGAAGGAGCTGAAGCCCATATCCTCTCCGGCTGTACAACAACCGAGGCAGACCAGTCGGCAGCACATATAGGCATTTCAGAATTCTATGTAGAAAAAAATGCCAGCCTTACCTTCACCATGGTACATAACTGGGGTAAAAAGGTCGATGTCAGGCCAAGGTCGGCAGGACAGGTAGAAGCCGGCGGCATCTTCCAGAGTAACTACATCAGCCTTAAACCGGTAAGGAACCTCCAGATGTATCCGTCTATCACCATGAAAGGTGCCGGATCGGTCTCCAGGTTCAACTCGGTGATTGTTGCTACGGAAGGCTCCTACATGGATGTTGGCAACCGGGTCATACTCGATGCTCCCGACACCAGGACGGAAATCATCTCCCATGCAATCGCTTCAGGCGGGCATATTGTGGCACGCGGCCACATACAGGCCAACCATTCTCCCTCCAAAGGGCATCTTGAATGCCAGGGGCTCCTGCTCAACAAGGGCATCATCCAGGCAATCCCCGAACTCGACGGCAGGGCAGAAGGAGCGGAACTCTCTCATGAAGCCGCTGTTGGCAAGATCGCCCGAGAAGAGCTCGACTATCTCATGATCAGGGGACTGACAGAAGAAGAAGCCAGCTCGGCAATCATACGGGGCTTCCTCAACATCGATATCATGGGTCTCCCGAACGAACTCCAGGCTGAAATTCAGCAGGCTATCTCAGAAACCGAAAAAAGCATGTTTTAATGAAATTCCCCTACCTTTTCACGCCGCTTATCGCCGTACTGGCACCTCTGCAGGCAACAGCCTCACAGCCTCAAATGCCTGAACCGCTGCCGATACAGCTCAGTATCAACCAGGATGCCCAACAACCGGGCACAACCTCCGCAAGCGGCTGCATACGCCTCAGGATCGAAAACCTCCGCAGCCAGGAAGGCATGATCGGCATAGCACTCTTCACGACCGACAAGGGCTTTCCCTCAAAACCGGAAAAAGCCTACGCATCGACCGGCCTTGAACTCAAAGAGGGCGCAACCTGCCTCATGCTGGAAAACATCCCTTACGGCAACTACGCCCTGAGCATCCTTCATGACGAAAACAGTAACCAGAAAATGGACAAAACCTTCATAGGAATCCCGAAAGAAGGTTTTGGCACTTCGAACAACCCGAAAATCAGTTACGGTCCACCGGATTTCGAGGAGTCAGAGTTCGTACTTGACCGCGAAGAAATAGCACTTGTCATAGATATGAACTATTTTAACAAAAAAGATTTCTCTGAAGAGTGACCAGAACCAGGAATTACACCATGAAGAAACCTCACCGTTCAGGGCTTCTGCTGCTTGCAGCCACCACGGTACTATGCAGCTCATGTACACCTACAGTCAAGGTCGAAGCCCCCGACAAGCCGATTGTCATCAACATGAACATTAAAATCGACCATGAAATCCGGGTCAAGGTTGACCGTGAACTCGACAACCTGCTCGACAGCAAACAAGGACTGTTCTAAACGGAGTATACCATGCAACAATTCACCAGCATCATGCGACATACAGGCATACGTACACTGCTCTTCATCTTCATGCTGATCGGTTTCACAACATCGGCAGCCATGGCCATGGACATCGATACAGCCCGCCAGCAGGGCCTGGCCGGTGAAACTGACAGCGGCTACCTGGCTGTCCCCCCAGGTGCAGAAGGAGATGCCATGCCGATCATCACCACGGTTAACGAACAGCGCAGGGCAGAATACACCAGGATAGCCACCCGCAACGGCATTGCCACTGAAGTGGTCGGCACCATGATGTTCGAAAAAATCTATCCAACACTCGCCCCCGGAACCTGGATCCGCATCAACGGCTCCTGGTCACAGAAGTGAAACTGGTCCTGCGCATCACCGCCATAGTCCTGCTTGCCGCTTCAGCCGCCCTTGCAGGACTGTGGCTCTCGGCTCCCCTGCTAGTACGCCATGCCCTGGCACAAGCCCTTGAACAGCAGGGAATAGCACTGGCTGAAGCCTCCATAAGCCCCCCGTCCCTACGCGGGATAACGATCAGGAAACTACAACTGCAAGCCCCACAAGCCCCCATCCCCTGGAACGTTGCGCTTAAAGATGCAAGAGTTCGTTGGAGCTTTCCAGGAAAAGGGTTCCAAAAACTGCAGCTCACCATAGACATTCGAAACATCGTTGCAGCAAGCCGCCAGGGAGACCTCCGTTATAGCGACAATGATCTCCAGCTCCTTGCAACCATAAACATTGCCGGCTCCAGGCTCGAAAACCTCACCGCCACAATCCGGGACGCCAGTGCAACCGCTGGAGAAACAAGCGTTACCGGTATCACCATTCCCTTGCAGCTCCGCATGCCGGAAACCGGGATCCTGGAACTCGAAGGGTCGACCTTTAGTGCCGCCACGGCATCGAACCCCTCGCTACAATCACCGGTATCCGGTATCACCGGACGGTTCAGCACTGTAGAGAACCTTTTTGCGCTTCGCACAATCGCCCTGTCCGACATTTCCGCCCAGCTTTCCAATGGAGAGCTGAAAATTCCGGAAGCCTGGTATAACGTTAGCGAACGTTCTGCAGCCATAACCCTGCAACTGCATGATGCCTCGCTGCAGGAACTTGCCGGCACACGTCCTGACGGACATCACTGGTTCGAGGGCAAAGCATCGATCAACCTCCCCCTCGCCTATAACGGCGCATCCCTTGTCATCACCAACGCAACGCTCACCTGCCAACCAGGAACAAGCTATACCCATTACGGGGCCGATGGTTCGCCGATAGCAGTTATCGACCTGGGCGCTCATCCCCTGCTCCAGAAGCTCAATGCGCGCATTACCCTGCCCCTCAAGGCATCGGGCAGTTTCACCCTCGAATCTCTCACCTCGGAATTCATGGGTGGAACCATGTCGATCCCCTCAACAACATTCACTCCAGCTGCACCGCACCTGGATCTTGAACCAGAATTTACCCAGCTTCCCCTGCAAAGGAACCTCAGGCTCGCAGGAAACTTCTCGAGCTTGTTCAATGCGAAAATTACAGGGACCCTCCCTCTTCGGGTAACAACCGAAGGATTCGAGATACGCAACGCCCGGTTCACCACAAACGGTACTGCTGTCATCACCCAGAAAACCGAAGGCGATAAAACAACAAGCAGCTTGCTTGGCAAAGAAGCAAAGAGCTTTACCACCGTAACCTACCTGGTTGAAGGGGCGACAACCGTTTTCAGCAGAAAGAGAGAAGGCCCCCTTACCCTGGATATCTCACTCCCCAGGGTGGTCAGAACTGCCGGTCGTGACAAGAAAACCCTTACCAACCTGCAGGGAACCCTCGGCATGTTCCACAACCCCGAAAACCCGGCGGAATACCGTATCAACAACTTCCGGGCCGGGTTCCTCGGAGGGACTCTCAGTATAGACCATCTCACCTGGGATCTCCAGGAAAACAAGACAGACTTCATTCTTACCGTGCGGCATATCCCCATACAGGAGCTGATCACCCTGCAGGGCATCAGGCAGCTCTATACAACTGGAACCGTAGGAGGCAACATCCCCATCAAAGCTGAAGGTGGCACGTTTGCAATACATGATGCCAACCTGAGCGCAGAAGAAAAGGGAACCATTGTCTACAAAGCCACCCCCCAGGAGCTGGCAATGGGCCAGGCTGGATTGCAGACAACCTACAGCGCCCTCTCCGATTTCCGATACACGCTGCTGTCATCAGACCTGGAAGTAGCCCCCAACGGCGATTCGACACTCCGCCTCCGCATAGAGGGGAGCAATCCCTCTTTCCAGGCAGGAAGGCCGGTAGAGATCAATCTCAACCTCCGCCAGAACCTGCTCGACCTCTTAAGAAGCCTGACCATCTCGACACAGATCGAAGAAGCCCTGAGCCAGTGACAACCCTTGACCCGAACCATCATGAAATGGAAACAACTGCTTGACCATGAACTCGATGAAACCTACCGTTCATCCCGCAACCTTATCCAGCTCCTCAGGGAAAGTGACCTTGACTGGAAACCATCATCCGGAAGCAACTGGATGGACGTTGCCCAGCTCCTCATGCACATGACCACCGCGTGCGGCGTTCCCACAGCAGAGTTCGTCAATGGCTGTGACGGCTCCCCCGAAGACCTTGAGGCAAACCAGCTCACGCTTGAAGACATGCTACCACCTGCCGAGCATATGCCGAGAGTCCATACGATAGCTGAAGCACTGCAGCTGCTTGAAAAAGATCGCCTGATGGCAATAGCTGCCCTGAAAAGCTGCCCTGAAGAACAACTCGAACACAACACCATCACTACCCTCTGGGATAACACCCCAAGGCCTCTCGGCTACAGGATTCTGCAAATGACCGGCCATCTCAGCCAGCACAAGACCCAGCTTTTCTACTATATGAAACTCATGGGCTACCCGGTCAATACCAGGTCGCTCTACCTGACATCACCGTAACTTTTACCCCATTTCCTACTTAAATGTAGCAATATTGGTTCTTGAGCTGATCCCCAACAACAACCTAAAAATCACGAAAACAACAACTTACACCATAACAACAAAACAGGCACGGAATCTGCAACTATCCAGGTATATCTCAACCATAACGTGAACATACCATGCAGCAGATCTCCACAGAATTCGGCACTCTTACCACAGAAGGGTTCAGCCCGGTCAACACGAACACAAAACATGACGGGTTCTTCGTTTCAGGTCAGCATCTTCTCATGACCCCTTATGGGGAACTTGTTCCCCAGTATGAGTCAGAAGATATGGGACGACGGCCGAGGAAACCGGTCTACCTGTACAAGGACGGCCGTCTGAAATCACTTCCTCTCCAGGAACAGGCAACAATAACCACGCCTGTTGGTCCCATTCCTGCTGAACTCCTGACATTTCACCCCAACGGTTCGCTGAAACGGATCTTCCCGCTCGATGGCAAGCTGAGCGGATTCTGGTCATGGCAGAACGAAAAAAAACTCGCTGTTGGAATCACCATTCCAACGCCGGCAGGAACTATCACCCTGAAAGCCATAGGCCTGCAGTTCTATGCAAACGGTTCGTTGAAAAGTATCACCTTCTGGCCAGGTGAATCAGCAGAGATCACCTCGCCGGCAGGCCCATTGATGGTTCGAAAGGGTATCGCGTTCTACGAGGACGGTACACTGCGATCATGCGAGCCGCAGGCAAAAACAGCGGTCAACACCCCGATCGGAGAAATCATCGCCTACGACAATGCTGCAAACGGCATCCATGGCGACAATAATTCACTGGAATTTCATCCCGACGGCTCAATTGCCTCGCTCAAAACCATCGACACGAGCATTACTGTCGATCTGGGCCATGGCAACATAAGAACATGCTCACCTGGGGTTCAGCCAAACATCTGCGGTGACGAACGCCTCATCAGCGTTCCGATGGAGGTAAGGTTTGAACCCGACAAGGTTATCATTGACAAAAAACACACATTCAAGAGAAGTGCCTGTCGGTTCACCCTTACCGCTCACAAAACAAACGCCCTGGTAACAGCTGCATCCTGCGGTTAATGGTCTTCCCGGCACGATAGCGCAGCGCTCCTGCCTGCGAGCCATCCGGTGGAAAACGCTGCCTGGAGATTGAACCCTCCTATTTCACCGACATAATCGAGCAGCTCGCCGCAGCAGTACAGGCCTGGAGCTATCCGCGATGCCATTGTTCCGGGCTCGATCTCCCGGAGCGGAACACCGCCTGAAGATACCTCTCCTGCAGCAAGAGGTATCGAACGCACCTTTCCTACCCGGAAGTGCTTGAGGGCACCAAGAAGGCGCCTCCTTGCTGGGCGGTTCAGCTCCCCGAGCCTCTGCGCCCCATCCACCTCCGACTGGCGGCACAGAAGAGGTACAAGTGCTGACGGAAAGGCGCTCTCGTCTGAAAGGAAGCGACTGAGCTGCCGTGCACCATGAGCTGCCGTATAGGCAAGTAGCCTCTCTTCAAGCCCGACATGGTCAAGACCGGGAAAAAGATCGATGGACACGGTAGTATCACAGCCCGGAGTGTAAAGATCAGCAACATCGCGTGACAGGGAAAGAACAGCAGGCCCCGACACCCCCTTATGGGTAAACAGTATATCTCCGCAGGCCTTCACTGTCTTTCCTTCGCAGGCAACATGCAGCTCAACACTCCGCAACGCCTTGCCGGCCAGGGTGCCCCCGGGAGCAGGATCGAGAAACAAGGGAGCAAGAGCAGCACCGGGAGCCACAATCGAATGCCCAAGCTTCCGAGCCATAGCGAGGCCATCTCCTGTCGATCCCGTATGGCCATAACTTACACCTCCGGTTGCAAGGATCACCTTGCTGGCCCTGAAGCTGGCATCCCCGCACACAGCCAGGTAACCATCCCCGATATCCCGAAGCTCAAGCACCCGGTATCCGGTCATCACCTTTACACCAGCTTCACGAACACCTGACATCAATGCATCGAGTACATCTCCAGCCATGGACGATACCGGAAAAACCTTGCCATCTGCACGAGCAGCAGTCTTAACGCCATAACCGGCAAGAAAATCCCGGAGATCATCCGGAGTAAAGGCATAACATGCACTGCGAAGAAAACGCCGTTCCCTGGTACGCCGGAACCCCAGCTCGAGAAACCTGCCTGGCGTGGCGTCGTGGGTCACATTACATTTTCCTCCTCCCGATACCAGGATCTTCGATCCCGGACGCGGCATCCGCTCAAGGAGTACAACCCTCCCCCGGCGTTCCAGGGTATCAGCAGCGACCTTTGCGGCAACAAGTCCGGCAGCTCCCCCGCCAACAACCAGCACATCACACCATGCCTCGTCCCCCTGCATCATACCGCTCACCACTCTGTTACCAGCCATCTGCAATTGAAATAATGTAAAATTTGAGAATAATCAATCCCGGGAAGTTGGCAAAATCACTCCCCAATGCTATATATAAATTAATAAACCATTCATAGACAGAACATTAACCTGCATGCCCCCCCTCATAAAGCCTTCAATGCTCAAGGAGCTGATGCAACCCGGGGTACTGAAAAAAACCCTGCTTTTCTTTTTTCCGTTGTTGCTCATACTGCTCTCGATGGCAATTTACATCTACTCGAGCGAGCAGGAAATGCGCCTCAAGGATCTTGAAAACACAGCAGACAAAATCATTATCGACAAGCAGCAATGCCTGTCGAGACAGATGGAGACCATCATTCGTGACCTGAGGCTACTCACCACTATCCCGAACGTAAGGGGAATGCTTGAAAACCCCTCACAGGACAAGCATCAGGAGCTTGAAAAGCTCATCATAGCGTTCAGCAATGCAAAAAACCTATACCACTCTATCTGCTATATCAACAAGCAGGCAGACATTGTCCTGCAGGTCATGTTCGATCCTGTTGTTGGTGCATACGCCCCTCACCCCCAGAACGATGCCACAGGTTCAGACAATAGTAACACCACCCTGCCGATCCATCTCACGGAAAGTGACATCACCATATCCCCCCTTCAGCACCTCCTCCCCGATAAAAACTGCAACGACAATGAACCACTAGCTGTCCTCCGATTCACCAAGCCAGTCAGGGATGATAACGGCAATAGCATTGGCACCGTCCTGTTGAGTTACCTTGGAAAGCCTCTTCTCGAACACTTTTCCGATCATGCCACAGAAAAGCACAATCCCCTCATACTCGTCAATCCTGATGGCCACTACCTGAGCGGGGAGCCCAACGGTGTCAACTTCAGTCAACGCTATCCATCGGAGTGGGAAAGAATCAGAAGAGAGGAACAGGGAAAGTTCACCACAGGAAAAGGCTTTTTCACGTTCAAAAGAGTCTATCCACTCATGAACACCGAGAGTACTGGCTCACAGAAGCTCTTCTGGATCATCATAGCACATGTTCCCTCCCACAAGCTGACCCCCATACTACCGGTTGCTGCTATGTATGGAATCTTCAGCCTTATCGGCGGCATCAGCCTGTTCATCGGCACCGCAGCCATCACCACGAGAAACGAACGAAACAGGAAATCCCACCAGCATCTCGAACAGCTGACAGCACAGCTCCAGGAAAAAACAAAAATACTGGAAACTGTCACTGATTCTGTTCCAGCATGCATCTACATGAAAGATGCCAACCTGCGCTACACATTTTCAAACCGCTACGCCCTCGAAAAATTCCAGAAACGGTTCGAAGAGATTATCGGAAAAAGCGATGCAGAGATCTTTCCTGCCGAAACCGCCGAAAAAATAATGCAAAAAGAGCGAAGAATCATTGAAACCGGCAAATCGCTCATCAATATCCAGGAAGATATCCGCCTCTCAGATGGCAGTATCATATCAGTACTTTCAAACAAAATCCCCATGACAGACGATTATGGCGATATTGAAGGGTTGCTTTGCGTCACCATGGACAGATCTGAACAGATCAAGACCGAAAAACTAAACAAGATGCTGGAGGAAAAACTGCGTGAAAGCAAAAAACTTGAAACCCTCGGTACGCTTTCCGGAGGCATAGCTCACGATTTCAACAACATCCTGACCCCGATCATAGGGTTCACTGAAATCACGCTCAGCTCCCAGGAACCCGGAAGCCAGACATCTAAAGACCTGCATACCGTCCTCAAAGCTGCACAACGCGCAAAAAAGCTTGTGCAACAGATGCTTGCCTTCAGCCGAAAAGAACCCATGGACCTCAAAAGCCAGCTTATTCAGCCGATTATCCTCGAGTCCATCGACTTTATGGAACATTCCATACCGTCAAACATCACAAAAGATTTTTACATTGAAAAATTTCCCGAAAAGGTACATTGTGACGCAGCCCAGCTGCAGCAGGTTGTACTCAACCTGTCCACCAATGCCCTGCAGGCAATGGAAAACAGCAAAGGAACATTGAAGGTCCGGCTTGAAAAAGCCGTTCCATCCATATTGACCGTAACCAGGCACAAGGAACTTGTTCCTGGAGCAGAATATGTAAAACTAACCATTAGCGATACGGGAAACGGCATAGCAAAAAACGATCTGGACAGAATTTTCGACCCGTTTTACACGACAAAAACTGTAGGCAAAGGAACCGGGCTCGGCCTTTCAGTAGTATACGGCATTGTCCAGTCCCACCATGGGTGCATTATTGCCGACAGCAAGCAAGGGGAAGGCACGCAAATGACTGTCTACCTACCGTTGGGCAACCAGGAAACAAGACAAACCAGCAACCATATATGAAAACCATCCTGCTGATTGATGATGAAACAGACATCCTGCAACTCCTGCAGCGGATTCTTGAAAACTCCGGATACAACGTATTGACCGCCGAGAATGGCAAGATTGCTGACCGTTTGCTTGACAAGCATTCCTTTGACCTGGTTATCACGGATATCATCATGCCTGATAAAGACGGCATGGAAGTCATTTTCCAACTTAAGCAGACCTCTCCTGGCATAAAAATCATTGCCATATCAGGCGGAGGGAAGCTTGCCCCGGAAGGCTATCTCAAAATGGCTGAAATTGCAGGGGCGGATGCTATTATACAGAAGCCGTTTGAATCCGGTGATCTCTTGCAGGTGGTCAACAACCTGCTTTCAGCGTGACACCTCCACTTACCATACACTGGTTCCGGCGTGATCTTCGTCTGCAGGATAACCCTGCTCTAGCCCATGCGTTTGAACAGGGCATTGTCGCACCGATCTACATCCTCGACACCCAACATGCCCCTCCTGGTGAACCAGGAGGGGCCGGAAGCTGGTGGTTGCACCACTCCCTCAGCGCTCTCAATGAAGCACTTGGTGGCAGGCTCAGCATATTCAAAGGCGATCCGTTACACATTCTGCCCCGCCTGGCTTCCAGCATCAATGCGAGCATCATCACCTGGACCAGGTGTTACGAACCCTGGCAGGTAGAGCGCGATACCCGTCTGAAGCTGGAACTGAAAAAATCCGGCATAGACGTACAGAGCAGAAACGGCTCTTTACTCCGAGAACCATGGGAAATCCTCAAGAAAGACAACGCACCCTACAAGGTGTTCACCCCCTTTCACAACAGGGCATCAAAAGAACTTCCGCCACCAAGGCAACCAATCCCTGCGCCTTCCAGCATGCAGCTGGCACCGCGACACAGTGAAAGCCTTTCCCTGGAAGCGCTCGGGCTCCTGCATCCATCAGGCTGGCACAAAAAACTCGATCCCTTATGGAGTCCGGGTGAAACAGGTGCACAAGAACGCCTAGCCGCATTCATAAACGATGGTATTGGATGCTACAGCGACGGACGGGACTTTCCTGCAAGGCCCTGTATTTCACGCCTCTCCCCCGCCCTGCATATCGGTGAACTCTCCCCCAACCAGGCCTGGCACGCTATAGCAGCCTCAACCGTCGATCCCCGGCATATCGAGGCATACCAGCGTGAACTCGGATGGAGGGAATTTTCCTGGTACCTTCTCTGGCACAACCCGCACATGCCTTCAGCAAACCTCCGCAGGGAATTCGACCGTTTTCCATGGCAACACGATAACCGGATGCTCCAGTGCTGGAAAAAAGGCCTCACAGGCTATCCACTTGTCGATGCAGGAATGCGCGAACTCTGGCAGACCGGGTTCATGCATAACCGTGTACGCATGATCACAGCTTCGTTCCTCACCAAGAACCTCCTGCAGGACTGGCGAAGCGGCGCAGCATGGTTCCACGACTGCCTTCTCGATGCCGACATGGCAGCAAACAGCGCAAGCTGGCAGTGGGTAGCCGGCTCAGGAACAGATGCCGCCCCGTATTTCCGTATATTCAACCCTGTCACCCAAGCCGCCAGGTTCGATCCCGATGGAACCTACACCAGGAAATTCATCCCTGAGCTGGCTCGTTTACCCCTTCGTTACCTTCATGCTCCATGGACAGCCCCTGCAGAAGTCCTTGGCAATGCAGGAATAGCATTGGGAACCACCTATCCCGAGCCTGTTGTGGACCTGAAATCATCCCGTCACAGGGCACTCGAGGCATTCGACACGCTCACTTCGCCAGTCTGAAGGCATCCTCACCTGATGCCTCGCACCAGGCGCCAGTATTCGGCAATCCAGCACAGGGCATTCGGATAGTACTCCTTACTGTTGATATAGTATACCTTGCCATTCCCCCTCTTCATCATCCCCCGCAACCGCTCAAGAGCAACACGTGCCGATGCATGACCGGAAGCATCCAGGGCCACATAGGCAGCCGCGTAAAATAAGGGATTTTCCTCTGCTGTGAGTGCTGTCCCATAACAACAGTACCCACTTGCCAGCTTCTTATGCCTTGCCAGTTCTGAGTCAAAAAAGTCACCAAAACCCTTCAGTACTCCCAATGCCCTGGGGTCACCTGACACGGCATAATCCATACCGAACCGTAACGGAACCCTGAGCGCATCCCAGGAAAAATCCGAAGACCATCCATCAACGGTATGAAGGTGCCCCTCGGCATCCACACCGCACCAGTCTGGCACAAGGCCATGCCCTCCGTCAAAACAAAATGTCTGCTGAAGAGTTTCGACCAGGTAATACGAGGTATCCAGGAGCTCCAGCCAGCGCCTGTCTCCCGAATGCTGGTAGAAAATCCTGAAATGCGCCGGACTGTAGTATGATGGATTCTGCATAACAAAACCCTCACAGGGGAACTCACCGGCCACCCATGGAAGCAGGTACAAGCGTCCACCTATCCGCCTGGTTTCATACTCGAGGATATCCTGCATAACAGCTTCAGCCTGAACCCGGTAGCCTTCCGCCCCCCACTGCCGGTAAGCGAAAAACAGCGCAAGAGCGTAATCAAGATCTGCGTCGGAAGCCGAAGCGACATCAGCAACCTTGCCATCGATCAGGTGCCAGGCCAGGAGGTTGTCGCCCTCAGCCAGGCGCCTCGAAAGATGCCTCTCTGTCCATGAAAAAACCCGGTCAAACACCTCCCTGTCATTCATCGCAACCGCATGAAGCATAGCATATGCCTGGCCTTCGGAAACCGTATCATTCCTGAACCGTGGGCGCACGACCCGTCCATCAGGCTCGATAAAGGATTCGACAAAGCCCTGCCAGCCTGCATCCAGCAACACACAGGAAGAAGAACGCACCGGGCTCCACCATGGCAACAGGAGAAACTGGAACAACAGCACCAACGAAACAGAATGCAGCATCGCTACTCTTTGTTGAAATAAAATAGACTGCTGAACAGCATGAAATGAAATCCCACCCAGAACACATTGAGAGCCACCCCGATATCCTGTTCCAGGACAAGGCGCATCATCCCCCACGTAAATGCAGACAGGTGCACCATCCAGAGCAGAAGCTGCACAGAAAGTAACCTGTAGGGAATTGCCCTTGCTCCGCCTTTGGGAGTTACCTGGAACGGTTTTTTACGATTGAAAAACCCTTGTACTACCGCCTGCATATACACCGGGGCGGCAAGCATGGCAAGCATCTGTGCCAGTACCAGGTGACGGGTACGGTAATTGCGTTGCCCAAGACCGAAATAAAAAAGAAACACAGACAGGAGAAAATACGGAATGTAGAACACGGCAAAGTAGAGCGGCTCCATAAAGTAGGAGGGCACTGATGTAAAAATATAGAGCACGGGAGCCGAGAGCAGTATCATGTAAGCCCAGCCTATAAAGTAATAACTTCCGGAAAGGAAATACTCGAACCATTGCAGGAAGCTGAGTGCAGATGGCTTGTGCAGGAACGAACTCAAAAGCTTGCGCAGGAGCTGAGCACTTCCAAGAGCCCACCGGTTCTGCTGCGTGAAATACGACCCGAGATCCTCGGGAGCCATCCCGAACGTATAGGCCCGTTCATGGTAGAGCGTCTTCCAGCCTGAAAGATGGAGCTTGAACGTGGTTGCAACATCCTCGGTCACTGTCCCCTCCTCAAAACCACCGACCGAAACAAGCGCTTCGCGTCGCATGATGAAATTCGTCCCGCAGCAGAACATCGCCCCTTTAGCGGATTTACCCTCACAGATATATTCATAAAACACCGCCTGCTGCACCATGCTCGACCACGCAACCCTGCTCACAGCTGTATTACTATAAAACTGCGGGGTCTGGACCAGTGCCAGGCGACTGTCCCCCTCCATGATCGGCACCATGCTGCCAAGAAAACCGGGCATAGGGTTCTGGTCAGCATCAAACACGACAATATAGGTGGCATCAAGCGTGGCAAGCACCTCGTTAAGCATGCCAGCTTTTGCCCCCCTGTTGTCCGGACGGACGAAAAGTTCCACGCCAAGCTCTTCAGCAATAGCCCGCGCCTCTTCCTTGTATGAAGCAATACTGGAATCATCGAGTAGGTAGACCCTCTTGTTCCCGTAAGACAGATTCACGCACGAAAGCATGGTACTGTAGAGCACATCGTAGGGTTCATGACGAGCAGGGACAAGCACGGCTACTGAAGGCTCCTCCTCGTATGCTTTCACGGCAGGAGGCCTGAAACGCCTGTAATTCGAGAGCATATTACTGAAATAACCGAACCCGTGAAGCAGAACGAAACCCTCGGCACCGAAAAAAAGAAGACCGAACAACTTCTCGGCAAGAGGAAATGGAGTGACCACTAGAAAAAATGCTCTTATAATCACATAGTTCGCCAAGATGACGAACAGGACAAGAATCAGCGCAACCACCGATTTCGACAATCGTTTTTCCGGCATGCTACGTATCCGTGATTAAAGAAATATTTCTACCCCCGCTTCCAGGCGCCCGGCATCATAGATATCCTCCTCGTCATTCCACGTCCTGCCGTAACCTATACCTGTCGATACCCGGTTGCTCCAGTCATGAGCCACGGTGGCATAGATCGTATGGGAACGCGCAGCACGAGGTTCGAAGTTCATCGTGTATCCCAGCGAGAAAACCGTATTACGACCACCCCAGTATAATCGCTCATCATCAGTATAGCCTCGCCACTCGAACCCTACCCTATGGGTCCCGAACCTGCCCGGAGTAAAATACTCTGCCATCTCATGCCCGAACCCATAAACGTCCCAGCGCCATAACAGGGTAAGCCTCGACGGCTCATAACTCAGGTGGGAGCGCAGATCGAGCCCATAAGCAAAGCGATCATTACCGTCATCGTAAAAGCTCAGCGCACCGTCAAGCCCGACCTCCCAATGTCGATCAGGTTTGAACACAACCCTCCCCGACACTTCATCACTGGAAAGCGAGGAATAGAGTGTTTCAGCATTCTCTATGACATACCGCCGCCCCAAGGAGGCCCGGAGGTATAACTGGTCTAGAGGCAGAGAAGTAAGAGATAGCAGACCAACAGGCTCATCGTTCAATTCGCCCGAAGAGTAACGCGTACCAACCCGTCCCTCCAGAACCAGATCGGGAAAATTATCGTAACGCAGGACTATCGAAGGATTGAACGTCCGGAAATCAGGGTCATACTCTCCACTGAATCCGTACCAGTGCCCCATCGCTTCAACCCCCAGCCTGAACCGGTCATTGAAAGGATAGCAAATCATTGTAGCAAGATGCAGATCATCGAGATACGCTGAGCGCTCACCGCCTCGCGAACTGAACGATGCACTGCCAACCCTCGCCAGCACAGAGCCATCCACTATACGCAGCTTTTCACGTACAGCTGTTGCCATCACATGCGACGGATACAACTCGAGAAGGTGGTCAAGTAGCTCAAGGGCCTCGCTGAACCTTCCGGCACCAGCATGTAACTGTGCCATGTCAAAGAGCGCTTCAGGATCTCCGGGAGCAAGCCTGAGCCATGCAGCATAAGCCTTTCGCGCAGCCCTGTAACGATAATTATACAAGGCACGCTTGGCCCTCGATTCTGCCGCGACTTCAGGGTTTTCGGGAAAACGCTCCCGGGCAGCATCATAGAGTTCCAGGGCCTCACCATAACGCCGCATCCACCCCAGGACCCGGGCTTTTTCAGTAACATAGGTAGCAACACTGGGAGAGAGACATGCCAACCGGTCATACAGTTGTAACGACGTCTCATAGTCCTGTTCCCAACTCGAGAAACGCGCCATCCATACCAGGGCACGTTCATCAGACGGATCCTCCAGGAGCACTTGCCGGGCATGCATGCGCGCCTCCTCCATTCTTCCCGCTTCAAGCGCCTGTTCGAGAAGTACCCGCAATGAAGCGTGCATCACAGGAAGTGATCTCTCGGGAAGTGGTATCGCAGAAAGTTGTGTAGAACCCGGCCGGGAACTGCTGACAGGAGTGTGCTCGGACAGCTCAGCACCAGTGGTCGGCTCAACCACGGCTTGTAGTGTAACATCAACACTCCCGCCAAAAGCATCAAGGTCAACAGGAATAAAGGCAGGAAGCGGCTCCTGCAAGGGCTTGAGCGTAACGATTCCCGGATGCATGGAGAGATAGACAGCCGCGGTAATCCCTGCAATCACCACGCCTGAAATGGCCGCCAGGGTTACCGGCTTAAGCAGGAAACGTCGCACCCTCATCCCTCACTCCCCTCCAGCAAGACGCAGCAACTCTGCGGCCATGCTGGCATGCCGCTCCTCATCGGCAGCTATAAGCTCCAGAACGCGCTTCGATTCACTGTCTGGTGCAAGTGCTGCCAACTGGCGTGCCTCCTTCAGCATGGCAAGCTCCAGTGCAAGAACCTGGCCGAAGTATTCTCGGTATAACTCCCTTGTAAACATAGAATTACTCCTCCCTGTATCGATCCAGTATACCCCGAAGCAACGACTCATGTTTCGCCGAATCAAGAGCAAGCTGATCAAGAATCTCACGTATTCTTTCCTGATCCTCCCGGCTGAAACCTGAAAAAAAGAGGGTATTCTGAAGGTGGGCGGAATACAGCGAAACGCCTTGCTCCTCGTTATGGAGGGCTTCACGCACCAAGGCCAGGAAACTTTCAAGAGAAGCCATGAAGGGGGACTCCTTTACCTATACTCGATAATAATTGCGTGTTAGAATGGCACAATAAAAAGGTAGCGAAACAATAAGGCGGAAGCAAGCTGTTGTAAAATTGTAAAAAGCTTCCCATCATATAGCATCTGCACAAACCGCTCAAGAAGTACCGCCCATGAAAAGAGCCATCATATTCCTATGCGTTGCAAGCATGGCTCTGCTTACCGGCCTGTTCCTTTCGCTGGGCGTACTGGTGTCGAGCTACCACCACCCGCCAAGGAACGCAGATGTCATCGTCATACTTGGTGGAGACCAGGGCAGGAGGCTGCAAACAGGGATACAGCTCTACAAGCAAGGCTATGCAGACAAGATCATCCTGACAGGCATAGACCGCAAATATTACAACCCCGACATTCCCAACTGGCGTGAACGACGACTGGAAGAACAGGATATCCCCGACAGGAACGTTGTCGTAGATCTGCAGTCCCAAACCACCTGGGACGAAGCCCGCAACACCCTTACCGCCATGCAGGCCAACGGGTGGAAAAAGGCACTGGTGATCAGCGATCCACCCCACATGCTCCGCCTGCACCACACATGGAGCAGGAGCTTTGCTGATAGCGACTACGAATTCATACTCGTGGCAACAAAGCCTGAATGGTGGGAACCCATGACCTGGTGGCAAAACAATCTAAGCCGCAAATACGTCCTGAGCGAAATCCGCAAAAATATCTACTACGCAATAATCTACTACTGAACCCCCCAACGATGCAGCCAGCACTGTTTGCCTTGTGCGCCCTCTGTTTTGCCGCCGGTATAGCCTGCGGATGGTATCTATCGGTCACGATACGCAACATCCCGGAACCCGGGCAATCCACTCCTGACCAGTCCGAACGTCCAATGCTCCGTATCGGTCCATCGCGGGTCAGTGGACGGGGCGTGCTGGCCACCCGCCCTATCGAAAAAGGTGAAACACTCGAACGCTGCCCGGTGCTGGAAGTCAATGAAGGTGATGTTGGCGGGGAACTGCTGAACTATGTCTTTTATGGCAATGATCCGTCAAAAAGGCTTGTTGCGATGGGCAGCGGCATGCTGTTCAACCACTCCGCAACGCCTAATGTCGGGTACTGGCTTGAAGAAAGCAAGCTCGGTCCGGAACTCGTGCTCTATACACTGCGGCGTGTAGAGAAGGGCGAGGAACTGTTCTATGACTACGGCAAAGAGTGGTGGGAAAGCCGTCAACTGCAGCAAAAAAGCTAACCCGGTTCGTCAAGGATGCGCATCATCTCCTGCACATAGCCCACATGCCGCTCCTCGTCGCGCATAATATGGAGCATGAACTCCTTAATTTCAGGATCGTCAATCTTTTCCGACAGTTCCCATGACTCCCGCACCATTCGCTGCTCGAGCTCCTGGAGCTGCTGAAGATAGGTCTTGTATGCTTCGTTAGTAAACATCGCGATCGCTCCTCGATACACGTTCAAGAAGTTCTGTAAAGACTCGTTCATGAGTCTTTGAATCCTCGGCAAGACGATCAAGCAGCGAAGCAAGCCTCTTACGCTGATCATCACTCAACCCCGATACCTGCAGCGTCTCCTTGAGCGGACGCGTATAGAGACCTATAGCTGCCTCCTCAACCCGTATATCCTCCTTCAGGCGGGCAATGAGCTCCTGCTTTGTAATCATGCATCAACTCCTTTCCGATGATCGTTACTCAACCTCCTCAACCACAACCCCCATGTTGTAGATAAGCACCATTTTGCCATCATGAGCAAACTTGATCTTGTTGCCGTACTCTGTGGGCTCGATATCAATCCGCCCCTGGTAGACACCTACAGGCTCCCCATTAGCGGAATATACGGTTACCCTGCGCTCCAGACCAACCCATTTCGACTGAAAATCCTTGACACCCCGCTGGAACTTCTGGGAACAGCCTCCCAAAAACAGCAGCAGAGCCATACTGAAAACTGTGAACAGTCTCATTACCATCGTTCCTCCACAATCTTTACAAGTGCTTCATTATCGAGATCGACCGGATTGTTCTTGGCCCGTGTAGCAGCAACAACCGGTTCGATCTCACCCCTCTCAAGGCCAAACTCCCTGAGCTTCCTGAATCCGAGTTCATCCTGCCATCTCTCCAGAACTTCCAGCAAAGCATCGCATCCGGCAGCAAGACCAGGAGCATCCTTCCCCGAAAGCAGTCGGCCTGCACGGGCGAATTTTTCAAGGAAAGCCACACCTTCATCAACCTCCCCCAAGGCAGCAATGTTTTCACGCGTTGAAGCATAGAGCAACGTCGCGCACAGTTCACCATGCGGAATATCCACCCGACCGCCAATCGAAGAAGCAAAACCGTGTACAATACCCAAACCGGCATTTGCCAGGGCAATCCCTGACATAAGCGCTGCATAGGCCATTTTGCCCCGTACCTCTACATCACGGGCACCATCACTGCAAGCCGGAACAAACGACCTCGAAAACTGCTCGAGGCCACTCCATGCCACGCAATCAGTCAACAGGCTGGCGGAGGGTGAGAGGTAGGCTTCGAGCAACTGGGTCAGGGCATCCATGCCCGACGATACAGTCAGGCTCCGGGAAGCAGAACAGTGCAGCACAGGATCTACAAGGGCAATATCCGGAACAAAGGCATCGTGCCGCAATGAACGCTTGAAGCCATGTCGACCAATCCGGCTGATCACCGCATTGTTAGTAGCTTCACTTCCCGTTCCAGCCGTTGTCGGGGCGGCAATAAACGGCACCTTGCGCCCATCATGTCGCAGGAAACCCTCACGCCCCTCGATAAACCGCTCAACAGGTTCATCCTGGAGGAGCATCGCTGATACGGCCTTGGCAGCATCGAGAACGCTTCCTCCGCCAACGCCAGCGACAACGGCAATCCCTTCAGCACGAAAACGCGCAACAATGCTATCCACGACCTCCGGAGACGGCTCCCCTGCTACCCGGACATGCTCACACCCAATTCCCTCTGCCGCACAGAAGTTCAGCAACCGTTGCAGCACGCCGGACTCCTCAAGGGAACTCCCGCCAGTAACAAGAAGCATACGCTTACCAAACAAGGACGCCAGCCCCGGCAGCTCGTCGATCCTTCCTGGACCGAAAAGCACCCGCGGCTGGCGCAAAAAAGAAAACCCGGAACCAATCATACCTTTCATAGTTTGCCCGGGAAGAGAACCTATCCCAGGTCGGCTTTCGCCAATACGGGAACCATACAGACAATGCCTCCAATAAGCGAAACAGCGCCCAAAGGTGCAAGCAGTTTCGCACCGGTAATACCAAGACCTGCAAGATATGCACCGCCGGAGTGCAGCATCCCCACCAAGAGCAGCCACGATGCCACCTTGGCAAGCATTTCCGAATCCCGACCGAACCGGCACAACAGGTATCCGAACACAACATTCACCAATGCCTCGAGCGATCCATGCACATGGGCCCCCGCAAGCATTTTATGGACAGGGCTTTCCGACCACCCAGGAACACCAGCCTGCCCCTTCTGCATGAGGAACATACCAAGCCCGAGTGTCAGAATGAAGTACAGTGGTCCCACCACCATGTTTTTTTTACCAATAGCTGTCATAATCAATAATTTGAACGTTATGGGGTTATGGGTTTTTCACTCCAGATAATCTTTCCTGCATGGTCTATATATGCCTGTGAACCTTTCAGGCTCACCTTGGCAAGTCCCTTGTGGAAACTCTCGGCCTGGATGAATCGAGGCGGAATCACCATGGTTCCCACGGTATCCACATACCCCCACCTGATACCATCCCTGACCGGGGCAAGTCCTTCACTGAACGGCTTGACATCATTGTATTCCAGCGGGACAACCTCGTTACCGGACTTGTCAACAAAGCCCCACTTACGGCGGTTGTAAACACGTGCAAAACCATCAGAAAAATTTTCAGCCCGCTCGTACCGGCAGGGAATCACGAGATTTCCCTCGAGATCAATAAACCCCCAGAGACCATCAACCTTTACCCTCGCACGATCCTCGATAAAACTCCAGGCATCTGCATAGCGGGGCTCGATCACCATGGTTCCAGTGGAATCGATAAAACCCCATTGACCATCAACCTTTACTTTAGCACGACTGCCCCAGAAATTATCTGCCTCCTTGTAGACTGGAGGAACCACCATACGGCCCTCTTTATCGATGTAGCCATACTTACCATCGCTCTTGATCATCGCCACCCCGTGAGCAAAAAAGTATCCCTGCTCATACTGAGGCTCGATAACAACGCTTCCGGTCGTATCAATTGCGCCATACTTACCATCAACAGCGATAAAAGCGAGCCCTTCGGAAAAATGGTACCCGAAATCCACAGCCATCGTACCGACCTGGCTGCCATCTTTGCGCAGGTAGATCTGCTTGTCTCCAACATGCACCCTGGCAAACCCTTTCTTGAACGGGGTGACCTGCCGATATTGCGGTTCGATGACATAGTTCCCCGATGCATCGATATATCCCCACTCCTCACCAACCTTGACAGGCGCCAGGCCATCGCGGAAAATATAGGCAACATCGAACGTCGGCTCTATCCTCACCTTGCCCTGGGGATCTATGTAGCCAAACTTGCCGTCAGAATAGATCACCTGGAGCGACTCCGGAGCAACCGGCGCCAGCGCATCGGCTGCGCGTTCCGACTCCGGACTGCCGCACCCTGCTCCGAGCAAGGCCGCACAAACCAGGGCATATCGCCGCATCTGCGTCATCATCTTACCCATGCCCATGCTGCCTCCTTCCTGCTCCGCAGCCACCTTTTCGGACAAGGACAGCACCACACTTCGGGCAGCGCAGATCCCTGCAGGGAGTTCCCTTGTCATGCTGTTGTTCATAGCCGCATTTCGGGCAAGCGCATACCTCCTGCCCCTCAGCTTCAGCTCCACTATTCTTCATAATTACTCCTCCTTCAATGACTATTGCCTTTCCATTAATAATTGCATCAGCAACCTTCCGTCGGGCTGCATCAACAATACGCCCGAACGTCTGGCGCGACACATTCATGCGACCTGCAGCCTCGGACTGGTAGAGACCATCGAGGTCGGCGAGCCTGAGAGACTCCATTTCATCAACACTCAGGACAACCTCCTCAAGCTCCGAGCCCGGAACCCCCTGGGGCTTGAAACATCGAACGCGGGGCATATCCTTTACCCAGCGGCAGCTTTTTGGCCGTCCGGCCCTATTACGATCCATACACAATTATAGGCATATGCTCATTATTTTCAAAAAAAAACCGGCAGCTAGGCTGCCGGTCGGTAATATGGGGAAAATTCGTTAATCCTCCACACAAATCTCGCCCTTCATGATAGCACCGAGCGTCACGACAATCAGGATTACAATCACCAAGGCAAGAAAAGCAAGCTCGAAAAGAGCCAGGTTCCTGTAAAGAGCACTATGGGTCATATGCAGCATCACCACTGTAGCGAGCGTCTTTGCTGCCAAGGGGAAGGAATATGCCCACCATGAAAGGTAAAAGTTGATTTTTGCAAGAATCTGCAGCTTGAACAGAATCAGGATGAACATGAACAGCGAGAAGTAATAAAGGATCCTTGCAAATGCATCAAGCCCCTCAGCTCCACCAAGGCCTGCCAGCTTGACATAGGCGATAAACGCAATCGCAGGCGGTGCGAACAGGATAAAGAGAGTTGGAAGAAGCTTGTCCGGAATTGGCGGATGGAAGATCATGCGATACATCACGATGGTAAACAGCGCAATCCAGAATACCAGGCCAACGGAAAAGAAGAACCATGAAGTCTCGACAAATCCATGCGGAACACCGGCAATCGGCACAATCAGGGAACCGACAATCGGAATAAACCAACCCGGGGTCATGTGCTCGATCTTGAAATGGGTATGACGGATCCATATGGAAATAATCACCAGCGACGCGATTAACTGCAGCGATGCCCCTGCTGCCCACATGTAATACGATACCTGCATGTTGCGATCGAGGAAAGCCACACTCAGGACAAGCAAGATTTTAGCGATCAACGGGAAAAAGTTGATCTTGATGGGATGGTTGAACTCCATTCCCAAGGTGTCGGGATAGCGGACAATTTTAGCTGCATAAATGATCCCTACCAGCACAAACAGTGCGATAGTTGCATAGATCAGCACTGTAGCCGGCATTTCCAGCGAAGGCATAATGCCATGGCCGTCTTTGCCACCGATTTTTTGCACCGCAAGGGAAAAACCAGCCATACCGAGCACGATCGCAAAGAACGTGATATGGAAGTTTCTCAACCGCAGCGGTGTTTCAGACGAAGATGAAACAGCAGTGTTGCTCATGATTAGTGTTACGGGTTTATGATTTATGGTTATAGAAAAACTGCTTACCCGACCACATTCGTCACTACATCGAACTCCGGAGCATGCTGTATATGCTTCTTGACGGCGCAAAGGTTTGCGGCCTTGATGAGTGCTGTATGGTACTTGGCGGGAAACTCTTCGGGAACCTGTATTTCAAGCGTGATTTTTGCGATACCGTGCCCATCAGGATTCTTCTCGTGGTGCTGCACGATATGGACATTATCAGTTGGAATCCCACGCTGCTGGCAGAATGAGTAGACGTAAATACCGGCACAGGTTCCGATAGAGGCAAGAAACAACATGAACGGCTCAGGAGCTGAACCCTCTCCCCCGTTCGGAACCGACTGGTCTGTAGAAATGGTAAATCCCCTGTATTCAGCGTTGACTTTCTTGCCCCCGCCTGAAGAAATGATCATCGTACTCATGTGCTCTCTCTCTTTATTTACTGTTGTGGTTGGTGAATGGGATGTCGGAATATGCGCCTTTTTCGCAGAAAAACCAGACAATCACATAACATTCAAACCAACCAGTTACACAGTTGGGCAGAATTATAAGCATATGCCCGTTATTATCCAAAAAGAAAACACGCTGCTACGCACCAAGCTACTAGCTCGCACAGCTCCGAAGCCGCACCAAGCACATCACCGGTCACGCCACCGATACGTCGTACCGAAAGCCAGCCAACAAGCACCGACACCGCAACAAAGGCACCAAGAAGTGTAAAAAAGAGAAGAGAAAATCCTGTAAGAAGCACCACGAGCCCTGCTCCTGTGAGCAACGCAGCAGCTGCATGCCAGGCACCTGCCCCGCTCACGAATCCGGAAGCTGTGCCGCCGCCAGAACGCGCGTAAGAAAGAAGCGAAGCGAGTACAACCTGTGCTACCCGGGCAAGCACAACCCCGGCAATAAGTACCGTCCAAAACTCGCCAGCAAGCAGCCTGGCAAGCACAACCCACTTCAAGAGGTAAAGCAGTACCAATGCAAGCACGCCAAACGAACCCACCGACGGATCCTTCATGATTCGCAGCCGGGCCTCACGGTCACGACCGCCAAAAAAACCGTCTGCCATGTCAGCAAGCCCATCGGCATGCATGCCCCTGGTCAGCACGACACCCGAAAGCAGCACAAGGGCTGCTGACAACTCAGGCCATGCAAACCCGGCGGCAAGCATAGCAGCAGCCGCCTGCAGCCCTCCAAGAAACAAACCGACAAGTGGAAACCAGTAGAGAGAATCACTGAACTTCCCAGCCTCCCGGCCCGGCACCGGCAGTACTGATAGCGTACGCATCGCCGTTACCAGGCCCCTTAGCATCTCAACATACCCTCCCGACAAAAGGCCGGATAGCCTCCAGGAATCCTTCAGGAGCCTCTTCCTGCGGCAGGTGGGCTGCATCAGGCACAATGGCCAGTTCAGCTCCCGGAAGCTCCTTTGCCAGGCGGAAACTCTCGTCCGTCTTCACGGTCAAGTCGTGTTCTCCGGTCACTACCAGCGCAGGGCAGTCAAGAGCGCTGATCCGCTGGTCGAAATGAAGGTGGTGCGTCTCCAGAAAAAGCTCCCAGAATGCCCGGGCCCATTCACCCTGCATCAGGTCTGAACGGAATGCTGCAAGCTGCTCATCTGTCAAACGCTCCGGTTTATACCAGAACCCCCGGATATTGCGGTCAAACAGGCGCGTGATCAGTACACGCATTATTCTGGAAAACACCGGCGTCAGCATCTTCAGAAACGGTTTCACCGCGCCCGGGACTTCACTGGTTGCATACCCACTGTAGATCATCGCCCCGCAAAGCACGATACCCCGCACCTTGTCCGGATAGCGGAGCGCTGTCAGCAAGGCCAGAGTACCGCCAGTGGAATTACCAACTAACAGGGCATCACTGTAGCCAAACGTCCCGATAAGCTCCATCACAAGGTCACTCTGCGCCTCGGGCGAATAGGCAACGGTATTCTTGCGTGAAGGCAGCGGCTTGGAAGTCTCCCCGAAAGCCGGGCGGTCGAACACCAGCACCGCTGCCTGTTCAGACAGCGGACCGGCAACATCGAACCAGGAACGCATGCTCAGGAAGCTCCCATGCAGCAGAACGATCAATGACGGCTTACCCTTGCCGTACAACCGGTAATGCACCTGGAAACCCCTGCACTCTATGAATCCCTCTTCCATTCCGTACTGCTTCATGATGTCCTGTACCTTAAGGTGGCCTTGATTCCTGTTAGCTTCTCGATACGCTGGCTGAACTGAATGTCGCCATTTCATTATAGGTTCTCACCGCTGCCTCAATCACCTGCATGGCAAGTGCGGCACCGGTTCCCTCACCAAGCCGCAAGTCGAGATCCAGTATTGGGCGAGCCCCGAGGCGGTTCATGATCGTCTGGTGCCCCTGCTCGTTTGAAAGGTGGCTGAAAAAGAGATAGTCACTCACCTTGCATGAAAGCTTCATGGCAGCCACTGCCCCGGCTGACGAGATAAACCCGTCCACCACCACCGGCAGCCCGACAGACGCGCCACCAAGCACAAGGCCACAGATCCCAGCAATCTCGAAACCTCCAAGGGCAGCCAGCTGCTCCAGCGGCGATGCAAGGTTTTTTGCGTTGACCTCAAGCGACCTCTTGATCACGCCAACCTTTCGCAGCATCGCCTCGTCATCGATACCCGTCCCTCGCCCCGTAATCAGCTCGACAGGAAGCCCGAGCATGGAAGCATAGAGGGCCGTGGCAGGAGTCGTATTGGCAATCCCCATCTCCCCGGTAGCGATAAGGTCATACCCCTCTGCATGCGCCTCACGGGCAAGCCTGGCACCAGCCATGATCGCCTGCAACACCTCATCAACGCTCATGGCCGGCCCCTCGGCAATATTCGAAGTCCCCTTCCGCACCTTCTCTATCCGCAGCGAAGGATGAGGTGCAAACTCATGGGCAACGCCCATATCAACAACGGTCAGGTCCGCACCTGCATGGCGCGACAGTACATTGATCGCAGCACCGCCTGCAAGCATATTGTAGACCATCTGCGGCGTCACCTCCGCAGGATATGCAGACACCCCTTCAGCCGCCACGCCATGGTCACCAGCAAAGCAGAACACCTTCTTCTTGTTCAGCGAAGGCGTTGCCGTCCCACGGGCAAGGGCATACTTCATGGCAATCTCCTCCAGCCTGCCAAGGCTACCCTTCGGCTTGGTCAGGTCATCGAGATGCGCCTGTATTGCTGTAGTAAGCCCCATATCCACCGACCTGATCGAGGCCAGCAACGCCTGAAAATCATCTATCATACCTCAAACCCCAACTTAAAATTACCAAAAACAAACCTTCTCTTATTGATGCACTAATAGCATCCCGTCACAGGTCACTCTCCAGCAGCTACTTCAGCCTCACCGGTAGTCCGCTGCACAACAGCCATGCCTCAGTAGCAACCGCAGCAACCCGCTGGTTGATCATGCCAGCCATATCCCGAAACGCACGAGCCATGGCATTCTCGGGCACAATCCCCATCCCGACCTCATTTGAAACCAGCACAATGCTGCAGGGTGGGTCACGCAGTACCGCAAGCAGCTTGTCCACAGCCTGCTCTATCTTCGCATCATCCTGCACATGATGCATCAGGTTACCAGTCCATACCGTCAGGCAGTCCAGCAGCACAACATCCACCTCCGGCCCAATATCCTCCAGGGCCTGTGCCACGTCGAGAGGCTCCTCCACCGTCAGGAACCCATCGCCTCGCTCTGCCTGGTGTTTCTCAATTCGAGACACCATCTCCCCGTCAAACGGCTCAGCCGTTGCCAGGAACGCCCGTCGCCCATACCGTTCAGCGCAGGAAAGGGCAAAAGAACTCTTGCCGCTCCGCGCACCACCGGTCACATAGATTATATCAGCCATAACAATATGTACTACCTCTCTCTTGATGTTCAGATATACCGCTGCATCACTTCGCACGACTCGCGGAAATGCCGCTCCGTGAAAATCTCCATGGTAAACACCCGATCCCTGTCAGGCTTTTTCTCCAGTGCTCCCAGCACCAGCTCAAGGGTTTCCTGGCGCATCCAGGCCAGCGAGTTATGATCTTTCCCCTTTTTAATACCATGCATGTGCATCACCCGAGCATGCTCGAGATACCTGTCCAGGTGCTCCCTGACAGGAAAGCCGTACAGCTCCAGGTGCCCGATATCCAGCGTCACCGACATACCGAACTGGCGAACCACCGGCCAGATAATCTCGTAGGGATAGTTGAGAGTCTCCACCGCAAACTCTTCCGGCGCCGCAAGCCCGTAGTCATGCAGCTGGTCGAGTGACGACATCAGGCGCTCCCTGAGCACCTGGCGCTCACGGTCGGAAAAAGTGTTGATATCCACCCCCTCGCCAGCCTCCACATGCATCACGTAGGCTGAAGGATCGAGTTCCCGGGTCAGCTCGATCACCCGCACGCACTTCTCCACAGAACGCCGCCGAACACGCTCATCCTCGTGGGCAAGATAGACATCGAGCGGGAGGTGCACCGAATAGGTCAGATCATGATCCTCACCCACAGCCCGGAGTTCCCTGATATCCTCCTTCGAAGGAAGATTGCTCATCTCGTCCGACTCGAACAGCACCAGCTCAACATCGTCAACCTTCTCCTTCAGGTAGTGGATATTGGGAAGTATCTCGTCAGGGATGATATACGACGTTGTCCCAAGCCGGAATGGAAAAGAACCCTTACACTCTTTAGACATCAAACCTCCATTGATCGTAATTCAAGAAGCAGCTCATGGGAAGAGTTCCACAAGCGGGCACCATCGCTAACAAGCTCCGCCGCAGCTGCAGCCGCCGCCTTACCTTCAGTATAATCGCGTTCCGCCACCCCGTCGGCAATCCAGACCTCCTTACCGCACCGGAGCGCACGGCGAAGGATCTCCATGTTGACCAGGTTACCGGAACCAAACGGAACCGGTGCCAGCACAACCACATCAGCCTGGCAGGCCAAAGCGGCAGCATCTTCCGCCGCTTCAGGGCTGATAGCCGAAAACGGAAGGTCAAGCACCGCTTCAATTCCCAATGCCCTTGCAGCCTCAGCATCGGAATCCATGCGGTTGAGCACCCCGGTCGTCACCCTGAACCCATAGACGCCAAGCCGCCGATAGAGCTCTATCCCGGTGCCACCGCCAGCAATCACGTGCACCGAACGCGACGCGTTCCCATCGGGACCAGTACCATCAAGCACACCACTCACATTCACCGTTCCCGTCAGGGCATCGTGCTGCACGAGCAGCTCGCAGTCGTACACCCGGGAGAGAATATCAGCACGAAGCACCTCCGCCGCAAGCCCTGAAGCCTGCACTCTTCCCTCATGCATCAGGATCATCCTGTCGGCAATTTCCGACGACAAAGTAAGGTCATGACTGACCAGCACCACCGTCAAACCATGGTCACGGTTCATCCTGCGAAGAATCCGCAACACCTCGTAACGATGATTGATATCAAGATGGGAAATAGACTCATCGAGCATGATCATCTCCGGCTCCTGGGCCAGCACCATAGCAAGAATCACCCGCTGCTGCTCCCCCCCGCTCAACTCGGTAAAATAGCGGTCTGCCAGCGACAGGACATTGGTGTAGATCATCGCCCGCTCCATGATCACGTAATCCTCATCCTTCAGCCCCTGCCACGGCATCGAGGCTCCGGTCCGCCCGTTCATCACGATCTCGGCAACCGTATACGCCATGGGCGACTCAACTTTCTGCGGAACCACACCTAGCAGGCGCGCACGTTCCCTCGGCTTGAGACCAGCCACATCACGCCCGGAAAGCCTGACACTTCCCGAAGATGGCTGCAACAATCCCGATGCAGTCTTGAGCAACGTACTTTTACCACAACCGTTTGGCCCGATAAGCACGACAAACTCACCCTGCCTGACCTGCATGGTCATCCCCCGAAGCACCTCGTGCCCCGGGTATCCAGCCGTCACGTTCTCCAGGGCAAGCGCGGCATCTCTCACGCCAACCTCGTGTGCACACTCCATATCACTCATCTTACGCCACCCATGCATGTTTCATTTTCCGCTGCAGGATCAAGAGGAAAAACGGACCACCAACCAGTGCGGTAATCACCCCCACAGGCATCTCTACCGGCGCAAAAATGGTACGGGCAAACGCATCACACAGCACCAGGAACACACCTCCAGCCACGGCAGAAAGCGGCACCAGCCAGCGATGGTCCGCACCGAACATCGCCCTCGTTACATGCGGCACAATAAGCCCGACAAACCCGATCATCCCACCGATAGACACCGCCGTCGCAGCCATCAGTGTCGCCGAGAGCAAGCCAGCAAAAATCACCAGGTCGGCATTCATCCCCTGGTAATGCGCCATCTCACGCCCAAGCGTCAGGGCGTTAAAGCGCATAGCCAGCATCCAGGTCACCATAAAGCCAAGACCGATCAATACCCCTGCAAGCAGCCGCTGTTCCAGCGCAACCGGCTGCAGGTTACCCAGCATCCACCAGATCACGTTATGCAACCCTTCAGCAGAAGCGGTCGACACAAGAAACATAATCACACTCGAACAGATAGCGCTGACAATCACACCGCTCAGGATAAGACTGTAAACCGACGGAGCACCACCGCTCCCACGGCTGGCCATCCAGTACACAATACCAAGCGTCACAACAGCAGCAAAAAACGCCGATACCGGCAGGCTGAGGGGTATGGCAGCAACCGCACCAAACAGGATAGCCACTGCAGCACCAAGCCCGGCCCCGCCACTCACACCTAGCACGTAGGGTTCGGCAAGCGGATTGCGAAGAATAGCCTGGAACACCACTCCCGACACCGAAAGGGCAGAACCGACAAGCAGCCCCATGACCATCCTGCTCAAACGGAGATTCAGGATAGCCGCACCTACCGGTGTCTCAATGGCAGGCAACCCGATCCCACTCGGGCCCATCAGGAGCGAACCTGACAGCAAAAGCGGCACCAGCACAAGGAACAGCGCCACCCTACCCCTGGAAACAGAGGTCACCCCAAGCAGCACCGTCGGTTCAACATCCTTCTTGCGTTGCCCCCTTATCATAACACCACCTTCAGAATAATGCCGCCAAGAAGAAACAGGCCTGAAGAAAAGAGCATCAGCGGCACCGCCTTACCAAGCACCTCCGGCGTACAGTCATCTTCGGCTATCCCGAGCCACGGCAGGTCACGACGTTCGCCCCCGTACCATCGCGGACCACCGAACCTCACGCCAAGCGCTCCGGCAAAAGCCGCTTCAGGAAACCCGGCGTTAGGACTTGCATGGCGCTTCGCCGTCCGCATAACAGACTCGAACACCTCCCCCGAACGCATCCCCGACACCTTTGCCGCTGCTGCAACCGCAAGCACGGTCAGCCGGGAAGGAAGGTAATTAAGCACGTCATCAAACCGTGCAGCAGCCCAGCCAAACTCCAGGTAGCGTTCGTTTTTGTAGCCGAACATCGAGTCAAGCGTATTAGCCGCCTTATAAGCAACCGCGCCAACCGGTCCAAACAATAGAGCATAAAACAACGGAGCTGTCACCCCGTCCACGCAGTTTTCCGCCACGCTTTCCGTTGCCGCCTGTGCCACGCCCGCTTCATCGAGCATAGCGGTATCCCGCCCAACCATCATCGCAACGCGTTCACGGCCAAGCTGCACATCTCCAGCCCTCAACGCCTCGAGCACGCGGTTTGCATGATCGGCGAGATCTTTCGTAGCCAGCGTATAATACATGACAACAATGGCAAGCACCGTGCCCAGGACCGGATGCAGGGAAAACGCAAGGTCAAGCACCCCCGCAGTCACAACCGCACAACCACCAACAACAAGCACAACAGCGGCAATACCCGCCTGCTTCAACGGCAACCAATCCATGGATCGCAACACACGCTCGACAGAAGAAGCAAAGCTCCCGATCGACTGCACCGGATGCCACCACGAACGGGGATCCCCGACCAGCAGATCAATAAAAAACGCCAGGGCAAGTAGAAGTTCAGGTCGATCGATCAAGAGACCTCCTCACCGATACCCACTCCAACCTGTTCGAATGCCTCCAACAGCAGATCATTCTCCTCAGGCTTACGGATCGCGCACCTGAAATAGTTGTCCTCAAGCCCCGGGAAATTCCGGCAGTCACGGACATAAATCCTCAACTCCATCAGCAACCTAAGCAACTCATCAAGATCGCATCCGCTATTCCACTGCATCAGGAAAAAATTGGCCGCATGGCCACGAATTGAAAATGCAGGAATCCGTCGCATCTTCCGGTAGATCTTTTCACGTTCTTGCTTCATAAGCGCACGAACAGCCTCGTCAAACTCCACATTATGCAAAAGTTCACGGGCAACAAGCTCCGCCACTGCATTCACCGTCCACGGCTCCTTCTGGCGCAACAGCAACCGCAGCACGTCCGGATGAGCAACAATACCGCCCATCCGCAACCCCGGCAGCGCGTAAAACTTCGTCAGCGAATGCACCACAACCACGTTACGGAATGCCCGAACATCCTTCATCAGCGACACATCCGGAAACTCATCATCATACTGGATAAACGCCTCATCAACCACGAACCACTTGTCCGGGAACCGGCTCGCCAACGCCAGCAACTGTTCCTTCGGAACCCTCGTCCCCGTCGGGTTGTTCGGATTAGCTGCAAAAAAAGCATCAACGTTCTTCAGCTCTTTAGCCAAAGCATCCCCTGAAGGCAACGCAAATCCATTCGACTCCTCAAGGCGCAGGTAGCTCACCCGGGAACCAGCAATCCGCGAAGCCCGCTCATAATCATAAAACGATGGCGCCGGCACCAATACCCTTCGAAACCCCAACGCACGAGGCAGAAGATAAATCCCCTCGATCGCACCATTCAGCGGCAACACCGTATCCTCATCGAGCCCGAAGTGCCCCGCATAAAACTCACGAATACCACTCCCGTCAATCGACGGATAGCGGTCAAGCGCAAGATCCGACAACGACATATCCGGCAACTCCGGCGAAATCGGACTCACATTCACACTAAAATCCAGCAACTCCCCATGACCCACAACAAACCGCCTCTGCGGCTCCCCGCCATGCTCATGGTAATACAGATTATCCCTCGTCATACAACATTTTTAAAACAGGGGACGTTGTTCCGTACCCCCAGTACCTTTTTTCCAACACTTTTTTTCAGCCCCCCGCAAAACAGGAGACATCCCTTACGTACTAAACTTCCTCCGAACGTTCAGCAATACTAAACAGTAGTTCCATATCCAGGTACTCCGCTACATGATCAGCCAGCAGGTCATACGCCTGCTCCCTGTCATACGGCTCAGCAGCCGGCACATATCCAGCATCGAGAGATCTCAGGAACCACTCCCGGAATACGGCACCATCAAAGACACCGTGAAAATAGGTTCCAAAAACCTTTCCATCAACACTTTTCGCACCATCAAGTGCAGAAACCTGCAGATTATTACGCGTATCAACCTGGACAAAGGGTTCGGCTCCACTGCAGAGCCTCGTCTCCCCCATGTGGATCTCGTAACCGTGTACCCCGATATCTCCAGAACAGGTAACCCCGGCTGCATTGCACAGGGTCTTTTCCAGCAAGAGCTCCGTCTCCACGTCAAGGAGCCCCAGCCCCCTGCTCTCTCCAGGCTCACCCTCTACGCCTTGCGGATCAGCCACCATGCGGCCAAGCATCTGGTATCCCCCGCAAATACCGACCACAGCACCACCAGCCTCACGAAACGCGGCAATACGTCTGTCCCACCCCTTCTCTTCAAGCCACTGCAGGTCGCCCCGCACGTTCTTTGATCCCGGCAGCACAACAGCCTGGTAGCCCTCGAGCGAACGTGGACGATGCAGGTAATGCACCTCGACCTGTTCATCATGGTCGAACACCGACAGATCGGTGAAATTCGAGATATGCGGGAAATAGATCACTGCTATACTGATTTTCTGAGGATCAGGCGCCCCAACAGGATCAACAACGCTCTGCAACGGCACTGCATCCTCGGCATCTATAGAAAAACCCCTGAAATACGGAACCACTCCCAGCACAGGAACTCCTGTCCTCTCCTCAAGGATGCGGATACCATCTTCGAAAAGCGATGCATCACCACGAAACCGGTTCACGATCACCCCGGCAACCCGGGCGCGATCCTCTTCAGGCAGTAACGCCATCGTCCCCACAACCTGGGCAAACACTCCGCCCCGGTCGATATCGGCAACAAGGATCACTGATGCATCAGCTTCACGGGCACTCTTGAAATTCACAAAATCACGCTCGTAGAGGTTCATCTCCGCACACGACCCCGCACCTTCCAGCACAAGCATCTCATGCTTTGCATCCAGCCTGCGCAAACTCTCGAACGCAGCCTCACGCCACCTTGCCGTATCACCGAAATACTCACGCGCAGAACGGTTCGCCACCGCCCTGCCCTGCAGCACAACCTGCGCCCCGATATCGGTATTGGGTTTCAGCAACACCGGGTTCATATCAGCCGAAGGCACCACCCGGGCAGCCTCAGCCTGTGCAACCTGCGCCCGGCCAATCTCCAGGCCGTCGGGCGTCACCCCTGAATTGTTCGACATGTTCTGCGCCTTGAACGGCGCCACATCGATCCCCGCATTCCGGAAGATCCTGCAGAGCGCCGTCGCAATCACACTCTTACCCACATCAGAAGCTGTACCAAATACCGCGATGTTGTTCACAATCAGTTCATTTTCATAATCATTACACATAGTTCTGCTTAAAGATAACAGAGCAGCTAAAACAAGGAAAACAGAACCGAAACCATGCAATACGGCTCGATTCTGTTTCCACATCAGCAGTTGCTACAATGCTATCAGATATCAACCCTGAGACCAAGAGTAAACGAACGCCCAGGCATTGGATAGCCTGCAACGTACTCATACTCCCTGTCAAAAACATTACCTACCGCACCTTTAAGGGTAATACCGCGCCCATGAACAGAATCCAAGGTAAATTTCTTAGCCATTGAAACATTCGCCACAGCAAATCCCCCTTTTTCCCGCAGAGGACGTTCGATCATTGTCTCCCCGATGTATGAAAGATTGAATACGCCTCTTAAACCATGACCATCAGCCATCCTCAGACCTGCTGAAATATTGGATTCCGGGGTATAGGTCAAGAGTTCATCACTATCTTCATCATTGTATTCCGTAAGATAGGTAAAAGATGAATAGGGAGTCATCACCCAGCCAGCACCAACAGGGACGTCAACCGATACGTTTCCCTCGAATCCGGCAATAGTCGCGCTCCCCAGGTTTACCCAGGTATCATAGTCAGCTAGCTGGAGAGTCTGGATTTTATCCTTGAAATCGGTCGTAAAGTAGGTCAAACCAGCAACAATACCATTGCGACTATAATCAACCCCGAATTCATAGGTACTCGATGACTCAGGCTCAAGATCATCATTACCCAGGTAAGTAAAACTGCCCCAGTCACCATAATCAACAAAATAATCAGCAGCCAGCTCATCGGGTGCCGGCATACGGAATCCCTCACTGTAACTTCCCCTCACCTTCAAGCCTGGAAATGCATTATAGGCTAGCCCAAGGCTTTTGGTGAGATTGTCAGCCGAAGCAGAAAAACCCTCATCATTTTTTATCTCAACGTCATAATCATCATACCGAAGCCCCGCCGTCATAACAGCCCGATCATCGAGAAACCTGTATTTCAACAGTGCAAAAGCCGCTGAATTGGTATACTCTGAAAGCCTTGGTGAACTTGAACTGCTATCTTCATATTCAAGCCAATCCAGGCCTGCCGTCAAAGTCACATCACCTAACATAGCACTAGCCTGCACCTGAGCCCCCTCCTGGTCCACAATCCGATAATAGGAAGTCAAAGGCCTGATATATTCATCTTCACCGTTATAATAACGCCCCATCCAGCTCACGGAACCATCTGCAGTTGCACCATCATAGATCACATCTATCGCATGGTTCGCCAGCTCATTGTATGCCGTCAGGTCATTAAACTCCAACGTATATGGAGAGCCCTGGCGCCCGACCTCGAAATGGTTGTAGATCACGCCAAGATGGTGATGCTCCAGAAACTGGTAGCCAATATTGAAACTCCCTGCAGCACGATCATCGTACCCTGTATTGAAGTATGTCTGCCCATCCGCTGTTTGGTAATCACCGGCATCGGAAAAACTCACACTTCCAGAAAAATCGACATTACCGCTTGAGCCGCTGAACCCGGTTGCAACCTCGCGAAATTCATTGCTCCCCTGCGTATGTTCAACAAAAAAAGAAGGAGTTCCTTCACCAGTCCTGGTGATAACGTTGACAACCCCCCCGATAGCGGCTGAACCATATTGCACGGCTGCGGCCCCACGGATAACCTCGATTCGTTCAACGTTTTCCGTCATAATCTTTGCCAGGTTGCCAGTTCCTGCACGTCTCCCGTTAAGAAGCAGCAGGATCTTACCCTTTAAGTCATTGCCATGCGTATCGCTGCGAAAACTCCTGATACCAACCGACGTCATCGCTCCAGGATACTTCTGAATATGACCAACGCTTTTTTCTGCAAGCAGCTCTCCAAGATCTTCAGCAGGTGACTCCTCAATCTCCTCACGGGAAATCACGGTAACATTCGAGGTAAGGTCTTTTTTCAACTCCTCGAACCGACTTGCAGTCACCACGTACTCACCGGCACTATAGATCAAGGTCGTTTCGTTCATCTCAGGAGCAACGTCAGCCCTGGCGATGCCAGAAGCCAGCAGGCCGATGGCCAGGAACAGGATGGAATGTTTCTTTTTCATCGATGCAATCATGTTTGATTTAAAAAATACACATGACTGGATCTAGCAGGAAAGGGCGGATGCAGGGGGATGTACGAACAATGACGCACAAAAGATCGGCATGGAAATACCCACACGCGGACAATTGGAGGTCTATGCCTGTGAAAGCATACACGGGAACTTCATACGACCATGCATTGCACTGCCTGACTATAACCCGTAGTCAAATAATTAGTTGCACATACCTGGCAGGTCTCCTGACTTTCAACGGCCAACTCTTCCCGAAGCCTTCCCACGGATTTCCAGGGCGGAAACCATTCGCAGTGACTTGCGGGCACCTCCTTCACCCTGCCATGGAGCCATGGCACAGCTACGGAAGCAATCCGTTCTTACAGTTGCGGGCACAGTGTACGATTCTCACGTACTTCCCTATTCTCCGGCTTTTAAACCGGCACCAGGTACGGTGAAAGAACATTGAACTTCAATTATACATTTTTTTGCCTGAGTTACAAAAAAAGCACCCATCCTTCAGATGTGTACCGTGTATCAGCCCGGCAACGCCCCTAAGCTCCCTACTATTTCAGAAGCCGGCATCACTATCGATGCACGTCGATCATGGGTCGGATACACTGCGCTGCAGCAAGTGCTGTCATGGGAAAAACAAGTCACAGAGCTGTCCGACGAATGGAGAGGGGTTCAGTATGACAGCACCACGCAATAATGATCACTAAATCATTCATTAAAACCATAAATCACACATAATGAATGATAATCAATTCATGCGTTGACGGACAAACAGCGAGAGTATGACTGAGAACACCAACTGGACATCGATGAGTGACCAGATCGCCAAAACCCTTATTCATCTGAAATAGGCATCATAGTCTAATATATTATCTGGTCCTGGGGCGATGCTCAGCAATGCTGATGCAATGACAAAAGCGGATTAAAGTGGTAGACCTCCTGCTTGACCTCCAATGTCTTCCGAAGCACCGTTTTGGTATAATGTAATTTATTTGTATAATCCCCTAGTTTTCGAGATTGTTCTTTCTCATCCGGTGCCTGTATACACAGGGTAAAAGGGAATTGCGTGCGAATCGCAAACTGTACCCGCAACTGTCAGTACCTTGACCGATCATCCACTTCATGGATCGGTCGCCAATCCAGAGAGCTTGTCACTGCGCTTTCTTACTGTCCGCCCTGGACAGCGTGGGAAGACATTCGTCTCATTGTATCGGTACAAGTCAGGAAACCTGCCGGATGATTATCACCATGAAAAAAGGCTACGGGAACATAGCCCGGCGATAAACCCATGCCCCCGAGAACCTTCTGTTTACCGGCATCTACGGTTACGGCACATCCGCAATACAAGATTTGCAAAGCACGAAGCGATGACATCAACTTCTTGCAAGAACTCATCATGCGGCTGTATCGGGAATAGAGGGATCTTTCCTCACAGGCTATAGCAAGTCAACAACGTCTTGCACTATCCTGCTTCTCTTGCTGCAAACAATGATGCTGGCGAACGGTTGAACAAAGACAGCAAGCAATCAACCTAGGATTTCACCATCATGCAACACACAGCATTGACAAAGCGGTCGCTCTCGGCACTCATGGCAGCCCTGCTGTTCATCCCTGCCACACCATCATCCACTCAAGCAACGGAAAACGCCACCACAGCTCCGGAAATTGTCGTCACCGCGACAAAAACCACGGAAGACGCGCACTTTCTGCCGGCAACCATTTCGACGGTTTCAGGCGAGTCTATTGATCGGGAAGTAGCGGAAAATACCCCTACACTGCTCAATAAAGTCCCCGGTGTCACTATCGAGGGAGCCGGTATGTGGGAAGCGATTCCCGTTATTCGCGGATTCGGTGAAACCAGAACCCTTGTGCTTTTCGACGGCGACAGGCAGAACAATCTCTGGGCAGGCCGCGATCCGCTCACCCCATTCATCAATGTTGCTGAAGTTGAACGCATCGAAGTCCTCAAAGGACCAGCCTCCGTCCTCTACGGTAGCGATGCCCTTGGCGGAGTCATCAATTTCATCACCAAGAAGGCAGACTACGCAGAACAAGACACCTGGACGTTCAGGCCGGAAGCAGGAGTCACCTACAGCTCTGCAGACGAAGGTTGGACAGGAAACATGGCTATATCCGGAGGCGGTAACGGTTTTGATTTCAGAATAGATGCCACCACACTGGATCATGAAAATTATACCGATGGCAACGGTGATGAAGTAGCAAACAGTCAGTTCGAAGCGCAAAGCATAGGTATCAAGGGACGCTACCTGATAGACGAACAGCACGAAATCGCCCTTTCATTCCGCCATAACGACATCGATGACATGGGTGTTCCTCAAAAAGATAATGCCCCATGGTCGCACTTCACGAAATTCGATGCAGACACATGGAAAGCGGCTTACACGGCAAGAGAGCTCGGCATCATCGAGGAACTGCAGCTCAAAGGGTGGATAGTAGACCAGGAACGGGTGTATGACGGTCGCATCGATAACGATGAAAAGAAGATGTACACTCTGAAAAGCAACACCATCGAAACCGGAGCGAAAGGGACATCACTGCAGTTGACCTTCGCCCCTGCTGACAGGAACACCCTTGTAACCGGGCTGGAGTATATCTACGAAGATGCCGTTTCAGCCGAAGCACAGGTCAAGAAATCACTCGTCAATGACGCGACAAAACAATACATCTACTTCCCACCGGTATCAGATGCCCATCGCAACCATGTAGGCATCTACGCCGAAGACAAGCACGCATTCAGCAATGGCTCTGTCCTCATGGCAGGCATCCGCTACGACTACTTCAACGCCGATGCCGACCCTGCTCTGTTCAGGATTGAAAACGCTGACGGAAGCCTGCAATCTGAAGACACAAACGTGTTCAATGAAAAAAGCGACCAGGCCGTGACCGCCTCGCTCGGCTACCTCTACCCATTGAACAGGAACCTGAACCTTACGACAAACCTTGCCACAGGATTCCGGGCCCCCGATATTTTCGAACGATTCTCCACCAGGGGCGGCAACCCAATCATTGTCGGGACCCCCGACCTTGAACCAGAATACTCATGGAACATCGAATCCGGCCTGAAACTCAAATCAGGCAGCCTCGGTGGATCATTCTCCCTGTTCTATGCATGGGTCGATGACTTCATCAGTCTCAAAGATACCCCGGATATCCTGTTCAACGACACCCCGACAATGACCTATGTCAATATCCCTAAAGCAGAACTCTACGGGTTTGATGGCGGCCTGACCTGGACCCCTACAGAGCATCTCTCCCTGTTCGGCACCGTGGCATCGGTCATCGGCAAAAATACAACAGACAACCAGAGGCTCAGCAGCATTCCGCCACTCAACGGCACGCTCGGCATCCGCTGGGAAGACCAGCTGAACACCAGGTCGGACTGGTGGATCGAACTCAACAGCGAACTCTACGATGACCAGGAGAACACAGCACCGGGTGAAACAGCAACTCCTGGCTATGCACTCCTGAACCTCAGGACAGGCATCCGCTACAACAAGGATATCAAGTTCTCTATTGCTGTAGACAACCTGTTCGACAGGACCTACAGGAACCATCTAAGCATGGCTGATTTCCTCTATGAGCCAGGGATCAACATCAAGACCTCGCTCAATATCGCCCTGTAAGATGAAGCCAATAATCATCATGCTCCTCGCTACAGCCATGCTTGTCATGGCTGTACTGGTTTCATTCAGCATCGGACGTTACCCGGTCACTCCTGCTGATGCCCTCTCATTCCTGGCATCAGGGCAGACCCTTGATCCCCACCTGCAAACCGTCCTGTTCCGCATCAGGTTGCCAAGGATCATCGCAGCTATTGTTGCCGGCGGCGCACTGGCACTGGCAGGAGCTGCGTACCAGGGAATGTTCCGCAACCCCATGGTGAGTCCCGATATCCTTGGCGTAAGCTCCGGTGCCGGATTTGGAGCCGCACTGGCAATTCTCCTTGCCCTGCCGGTTGCAGGAGTCCAGGCATCAGCCTTCGCAGGAGGACTGATAGCCGTCGTACTGGCCGTCTCGATAAGCCGTACTGTGGGAAAAGCACACAACTCGACCCTTGTCCTGGTGCTCGCCGGCATCATTATCTCTGCACTCTTCAGTGCCCTGGTATCGCTGATCAAGTATACCGCCGATCCGGAAAGCAGGCTCCCTGCTATCACCTTCTGGCTGATGGGCAGCCTGGCAGACATCCGCATGCAGGAACTCCCCGCCGTGCTCATACTCGTGCTTGCAGGAAGCCTGCCGGTTATCCTCTCAGGATGGAAACTCAACCTGCTTTCATTCGGTGAAGAAGAGGCAAAAACGCTTGGCATCCATACCACACGGCTACGCATGCTTGTCATCACCGCAGCGACGCTCATAACAGCAAGCGTAATAGCACTCTGCGGCCTGGTCGGGTGGATAGGGCTGGTTGTCCCCCATATCGCACGCATGCTTGGAGGACCGGACCACCGCCTCCAGCTCCCCCTTTCATTCCTGCTTGGAAGCAGTACACTCCTCCTGTTCGATACAATAGCACGAACCATAAGCGCCTCTGAAATCCCGATCGGGATCATCACGGCACTTACCGGAGCGCCTTTTTTCATCGTAATCCTTAAACTAAGAACAAGGCAGTCATGGTAGAAAGCAAGAGGCCATGCATCGAGCTACACAACGCCGATCTCGGCTACCGAAAAGAACAACCCCTACTGCAGGGTATCAACCTTACTCTCCCGATGCAGGGAATCTGCACCGTGCTTGGACAAAACGGTACCGGAAAAACAACACTCTTCAGAAGCCTCCTCGGCCTGCTTCGTCCACTCTCGGGGACAATTACGCTTGACCAGTACCCGCTGCACCTCATTGCGCAGCAAGAACTCGCCAAGCTTATCGCTTACGTACCGCAGGCTCACACAACACCGTTCCCCTACCGGGTAGAAGAGGTTGTCATGTTCGGCAGAACGACCCACATGGGCTTCTTCGGCAATCCCGGACGCAAGGACCGGGAAGCGGTTGACCAGATTCTCGACATGCTTGAGCTCACCCGTCTCAGAGACAGGATCTATACCGAGCTCAGCGGAGGTGAACGGCAGATGGTCATCATTGCCCGCGCACTTGCCCAGGAAGCCCGCCTTCTTATCCTCGACGAGCCAACCTCGAGCCTTGATTACGGCAACCAGGTACGCCTGCTGAAAACCATAGCTAAACTTGCCCGGAACGGCACCGGCATCCTGATGGCAACCCACCAGCCCGACCATGCAATGCTCCTTCAGGCAAACGTCCTGCTTCTCAGGAAAGGCACATTCATGTACTATGACCAGCCCGATGCGGCGCTGCAACCGGAAATCCTCACGTCCGTCTACGGAGCAGGCATCGACGTCATTGACGTCTCGCAGAAGGGCAAACCATCCGCCAGGATCTGCAGGCCAATCATAGACTGTTGAACCAATCAAAAAAACCATTCATGAACCATCCAGGGATCAAAAAAGCACTACAGGCAGCAACAGCAAGCCTGCTTACCATCGGCCTTCTACTCATCATATCCTGCACCCCTTCTGAACAGGCACACCTCACCGGCACAAGAAGCGTGACAGACATGGCCGGCAGAACAATGCACATACCAGAGCAGGTAACGAAAGTCTATGTCAACCGCCCCGGGAGTATCCTCCTCTATGCCATCGATCCGAAACTCATCGTAAACCGTTCATTCAGGTTCACCCCCGAAGCGGCACGGTTCCTCTCGGACGACTACCTCTCGCTCCCCTACACTGAAGGATCAGCAGAAGAGATCCTGAATCTTGATCCCGACATGATCCTGACGTTTTTTGACATCAACCCGAACTCGATCGACCAGGCAGACAAGCTGGCTGAACAAACCGGCGTTCCCGTCTATCTCGCGTCACTCGAACTTGAAGACTATCCCGAGGTATTCCGGCGCCTCGGCACACTGCTTGGCAGAGAAGAACAGACTGACGCCATGCAGCAGTTCATCGATACACATGTCACCCCTGTACTGGAAAAAGCAAACGATATCCCGGCCAGTGAAAAGATCTCAGTCTATTATGCAGAAGGTGATCGCGGCCTGCATACAGATCCCGCCGGTTCGATCCACAGCAGACTGATCGACATGGCAGGAGGCATCAACGCAGCCAACATCGATGCCATAAGCCGTAAAGGCATGAGCGAAATATCGATGGAACAGCTCCTCGTGTGGGATCCGGACCTGGTCCTGGTATGGGCCGGACTTGGCAAGATCACGCCCACCATGAAACACATACAGAACGATCCTCTCTGGGCACGCCTGAAAGCATCGAAAAACGACAGGATCCTGCAGATCCCCTACCTCCCTTACGGCTGGTTCGACCGTCCTGCAAGCATCAACCGCCTGCTCGGCATCCCTTGGCTGGCAGACCTTCTCTACCCTGATGTCTACGATATTGACATCGAGGCGGTTGTTGCGGAGTACTTCAGGGTGTTCTACCACTACGAACTGACCCCGGAAGAAACCCGTACCCTGCTGCATCCATGACTAGCAGCCATTCAACCATTCCGATATGGACCGCTATCCCAGCGATTGGACTATTTTCGACATTTCATTGTATATTGCATAACATTTCGACAATAGCATTCTTTTTTCGACAATTATGCCAAGTAAGATCCCTACCATTTCAGAAGCAGCTGTCACTATCGATTCACATCGGTCATGGATCGGATATGCTGCGCTGCAACATATGCTGAAATATGAGGCTCCACTGAGAGAACCCTGCGCTGTTTCCTCCGGACATGTCCGTGGAAGTGTCCGGCTTGATAAAGGAATTCGCCTCTACGATCAGCGCTACCGTCCTGATAGTGACGTTGCCGGGCACCTCTTTTTCGCTCTCAAACATGAGACTCTCGATCTTCTTGTCCTGAAAAAGATTCTTGTTCGTCTTGGCAGTGAAACCGTTACCGAAATTGTCAAATCGTACCAACAGAAACAGTTGGCACGAAAGCTCTGGTTTCTGTATGAATGGCTGACTGCAGAAAAGCTTCCCCTCGATGATGCAGAATCTCGAATACGTTACGTACCGCTCCTTGATTCGAGGCAATATTTCACCGGGCCAAACAGGCCATCGACCCGGCACCGGATTATTGACAACCTGCCTGGCAACCGATCATTCTGTCCTGTGATACGTAAAACGGAAGTGCTACAAAAATTCATCGCTCTGGACCTTTCAAACAAGGTCAGAGAGGTCATGGGAAAAACAAGTCGTGACGTCTGGAGGCGAGCAGCAAGTTTTCTGCTTCTTGCAGACAGCCGTGCATCGTTTGCCATCGAGGGTGAACGCCCACCCAGGAATCGAATCGAACGATGGGCTCAGGTTATTCAGAAATCGGGAAACCGTCCGCTTTCGATGATTGAAATCCTGAACATGCATGAAGCACTCATTCAGGATCACCGCTTCGTTGCGAAAGGATTTCGAACCGAAGGCGTATTCCTTGGAGAACGAGATCGCCTGGGAAAACCACAACCCGAATTCATCGGCTCCCGTCCCCAGGATATCGAATCCCTCATACAAGGGGTGGTTGACAGTCATCGTATCATGGCAGAAGCATTGATGGACCCGGTAATCCACGCCTCAGCCATAGCATTCGGCCTTGTCTTCATCCATCCATTCGAAGATGGTAATGGTCGCATGCACCGGGCTCTGATTCATCAGATTCTCACCGAAAGGGGCTTTGCCCCACCCGGAATAGTCTTTCCGGTCAGCACAGTTATGCTTGAACGCATAGAAGAATACCAACACATACTCCGCGAATTCAGCTCTCCTCTTATGCACAGTATTCAATGGCAACCGACTGAAAAAAGAAATGTCGAGGTTCTCAACGATACAGCCGATCTCTACCGCTATGGAGATTACACAGCCATTGCTGAATTTCTCTATCGCTCTGTCGAACAGACAATCTCAGAACTCCTTCCGAAAGAAGTTCACTATCTGACGTGTTATGATAAAGCCCAGAAAGCAATTGGAAACCGGATCGACATGCCCGCCAACCAGATAAGAAACCTGATCATGTTTATTACCCAAAACAACATGAAACTCTCTCTACGTCTTCGGCAGAAGGAATTTTCAGCGTTGAGCGATGAAGAAGTGAATGCAATTGAATCAGATGTTTCTCGGGCTTTTTCAGTGGAGGATGAGTAAATAGCATAAAGCTTACAGCATTGGTCGTGAGCTGTGGCTTGAAGCAGGATGCATTTTGGAGCTCTACCATGAACAACGGAGGTCGGAGAGACGGTTGACGAACGACAGGGTCGACAGAGACAAGCAGTCGCTCATCGATCCACCCTTCACACATCACGGCAGCCGTGTTCGTCACAGAGAATAGAGCCATCCTGCATAGTCATGAGCACGAATTCGAGACCCCCTGAAGGGAACCGGTTACGGCAGACCCTACGGCACGACTCTGCCAGTACCCGGTACAACGGTTCCGAAGAGCTGAACGGTACAATATCGACAAGTGAACGCACCAGTTCAAGGGCTTTCGCCTTCAACGCCACATCTTCTGCGTAGCCGGTCTTGCGTACCAGGTGCTCGATAAACTGCGGATTGAGGCCGACCGTCCTGCTGGAGAGATCGAGTTCACCCTGTGCGAGCTTGGTGGCCTTGGCGAGCATCACCCCGACGGTCAGGTGGCGGAAACCCCCGTCATGCTGAATCATATCGAGGGTGCTGCCGACCCTGTTGCCATAGTGAATAAAGGCCGTTTTGGGAAAATCGGGATACATCCGTCGAAGAATCTTTTCACTTCTCGCACCTGCGCACGCCACCAGGTGCCTGCTTCCATTATGACGGGCAACCCTGATCGTGCGGGCGATGCTTTCGAGATATGCTTCTTCGCTATAGGGTATGACCCTCCCGCTGGTACCGATAATCGAAATGCCGCCTATGACTCCCACGCGAGCATTCAGGGTTTTACGGGCAACCTCTGCACCTCCGGGAACAGAGACCGTCACACGAACGCCGCCCTGCACCTTATGGCTCTCGAGCAGCTCCCGGGCAGCACTGCTGATCATTTCCCGGGGAACAGGGTTGATAGCCGGCCCGCCAACCTCGATACCAAGACCCGGCAGCGTTACCACCCCAACCCCTTCACCCCGGAGAAACACCACATCCCCATCCGGAAGCCAACAATCAAGCTCTACCTCAGCACAGACAAGCATCCCGTTAGTGACATCAGGATCATCTCCGGCATCCTTCCTTATGCAGCACCTGGCACTCCTCCCCTCACGGGAACAGGCCTCAGGAGAAAAGCCGACAGGCGTCCCGTCAGGAAGCCGGATAGTCACCGTCGATTGCTGCGAACCCTCAAGCACCCATACAAGAGCAGCATGCACTGCTGCCGTCGCACACGTTCCTGTTGTATAACCCGACCTGAGCTGCCCAGCAGCATCCATCATTCCCCCTCTTTAACACGTTCAAGTACCTCAGCCAGCTCATCAACACTCTCCACAACAGTAAAAGAAGCCGGCAGGACCGGGCGCCTGACAATGATAACGGGAATACCCAGGCGCCTTGCCGCAGTCATTTTTTCGGGAAGAAACCCGCTTGAACCGCTCTCCTTGGTTACCAGGCAATCGATCCCGTAGGCCTGCAGGCACCGAATCTCATCTTCGACCGTTACAGGAGGATCCATCATGATCAGGTCACCAGGGGGGAAACCGGCTTGACGAGCCAACATTGCAGACCGGCACGAAAGCAGAATCCTCGCCTTCATCGCATTGCCTGACCAATACGGCCTCAGGCTCCGGAGCGTCTGTACCCCGGTAGCTGCTAATGGACACGTTGGCTGCAACTCCCTGAGTTTACGGATTGCAGCTCTCAATGAGCTGACATAATAATACTCAACACCACACAACTGCTCTTCCGCTAACCGGTAGTCCCGCTCATAGCGAATAACAGGAAGATCAAGGACTCCGGCAACCCTGTCGATCGTCCGGTGCAGGCCAATGGCAAAGGGATGGGCTGCATCAACAACCACATTGACGGATTCACGGGTGAAGAAATCAACCATTCCTGCCTCATCAAGAGCCCCGCTCCTGCTGCGGCCATGCTTCATGAGCAACGGAGCCCCGGCGGTTTTCGTGGAATAGATATAGTTCCTGCCTATCCTGTCAAGAAAAGCCGCCACCGTTTTGCCTTCGGTAGTTCCGCCAAAAAGCGCAATCATGCCGTCTCTGCCCCGGAAGCTGCTTGGTCAGATTCCCTGAACCCATGCGCAAACGATGGATCATACAGCCTGGAGCGTTTACCCCTGGCACCTATCGCATCGCCAACCACAAGCAGAATAGTCCTGGTCTTGCCACTGTTCTTCACAAGCCGGGCAAGATCCCGAAGCTCCCCCCTCCATACCTGCTGGTCATCCCAGGTTAGACGGTAACAGACCGCCACAGGCGTTAAAGGAGGATAGTGCTCCTCAAGCTCCCTTTGGATATCGGCCACCCATTCCGCGCTAAGGTAGATACACATCGTTGCCTGTGCACGCGCAAGGTCCCCTATCCGTTCCTTCTCAGGAACAGGAGTCCTGCCATTACCTCGAGTCAGGATAATCGTCTGGACCTGTTCAGGAAGTGTAAACTGCGAATGCAGGGCAGCTGCCGCAGCCTGGAACGACGACACCCCCGGCACGATCTCGTAGACCATACCATGCTCCTCGAACCACGCCATCTGCTCCTGGATCGCCCCGTAAATCGAAGGATCACCGGTATGCAGCCTGACAACCTGCTTCCCCTGCCTGTAAAACTCCTGCATCAGGGAAAACTGCTCCTCGAGCGACATGGAAGCAGAACTGCGAACCACCGCCCCCGGTTGTGCCGAATGCGTCAGTTTTTCAGGGACAAGGCTGCCGGCATAGAGCACCAGATCAGCCGCTTCAAGCCGCAGGCGACCTTTCAGGGTAATGAGCTCCGGATCACCCGGGCCAGCCCCAACAATCGTTATACGACCTTGCCGAACCGCTTGTTCCGTCATACTTACAGCAAAAGTATAATGCCGGGGATCCCCCTCGGCAACACCATCAAGCACAACCTTCTGCTTCTCCACAATCCATCCCTGCCAACCAGCCATAAGCGCTGAAGCAGCCTCCGACACGCTGTGAACCCCAACCTTGCGAAACACTGTTTCCGAAGGGTTCGGTACCCCATCAACACTCTCGAGCCGGGATGGTTCAAATCCATGAAGCTCAACCCCAAGATCATCAGACATCTTCCGGAATGCAGACTCCCCAAGCTTAAAATCAACCGTACCGAGCGACAAGACAGAACATGGCGACAACCGGCACCTGAAGAGCTGCATGTGCAGCGAATCGATGAACCGATCCGGATCGATCCCCTTTTCAGAACCAAGCCCCACACAGAGTACCCGGGGCCTATAGAACACGGTAGCCACCGGAGGATCATAGAGCCATGGGGTCACTGCCAGAAGGAGCGAACAACGGGAAAAATCAATCTCGTCATAGCGGTACGCTATAGAGACAAACTCCGGACAGGATCGTTCAAGACGCTCCGTCAGTTCATCACGAACGTCAAGAAGAAGAACAGTCGGCTCATGGTTGACAAATGCAGCCTGGGCAGCCGTCAGAGAAGTGTCGACAGTGCCAGCATGCGGCTCGACCACCCAGCCCTCGTCACGTCCAAGAATATCCAGCCCCCAGAGGCCCTGCACATCGCTCGATGTCGTTATAACCGGCCGACCACCAACAATCCTTGAAATTCGCAGGGTAAGCTCGTTACCCCCACCCTTGTGCCCCGACAAAACAGACTGCACAAACGCCCCGTTCTCATCGCAGTTGACCACAGCAGGATCAACATGCTTGCTCTGCAGTACCGGGGCTATAGCCCTAACACAAATCCCAAGCGCTCCGACAAACACCAGTGCATCCCATGCATGGAACTCCCGTCCGGTCCAGGTGATAATAGAGTCAATCCCTGTTGCCCCCGGAACAGGCCGCGAACAAAACAGCTCAACGCTGCTCACGCCCGATGCACAAAGCTCCTCCCTGATTGCATTACCGGTCCTCGCCCCCTGGGCTGAAGCTGCGACAATTGCGATACGATTCATAAGACAATGTCCTCACATGGTTATAACCGCACCGCAGCGGCAATAGTTATAGGATTATGGTCCCCCGGCATCAGCACAAGATCATCGAGTAACTGCAGCGAATGACGTCGTGCACCGGCATGGAACCCATCAAGCGTTTCGGGCAGAACGGCATTGACAACAACCCTGCCACCAGGTGACAAGCGCCCTGCAATACAATCCAGCACCTCCCCGAGTCGACCACCATGACCGCCTATGAACGCCGCATCGATCATACCATTGGGACCAGCATAGCTGTCGTGACAGTGCGCCAGGAAATCCCCCATGACAACGTCTATTCCAGGCGCTCCGAAAACACTGGCGTTACGAGCCATGATCCCCTCACACTCAGGGCGTTTTTCAAACGCAGTGACACCCACCCCGGGGAACTGAAGCCGGGCCTCGATCGATACTGACCCGGTACAGAAGCCGACATCCCAGAACGAGGAACAGTTTGCAAGATTGAGGCGCGAAAGGGTTGCAAGCCGGACAGGCATCTTCGTAATCATGTCAGGCCGCCCCGGCAGGCCTTCAAAGCGCTCATCAGCAATACCGAACATCCGCTCCTTCACGGTTCGTGAACGAAGCAGCACACAGCAAAGCTCATGGAATACCTCCCCAACAGCGTCACCCAAATCGAAACTGCGCACTCGCTCCTCAGGTCCGCCAAGTGCCTCGCCCACAACCATCTCATACGAATCAAAGCCGTAGTCGAGCATACGCGCCGCCAGAAGTGCTGGAGTTTTCTTCCTATCGCACAACACCCCAACCAACTCAGCCCGTTCGATCAGGAGACGATCGAGTTCCTGCCATCCGCGTCCAACAAGCGATGCCGAACGCATGGTCTGGTAGGGCTGCCGAACCCGATGAGCCAGAAGCTGCAGCGACGAAAAAGCCGGGAAATAGCGGTAGCGAGCATCAGGAAAACGCTTCAGGAGGGTTGCACCAAAACCATAAAAAAGTGGATCCCCCGAAGTAAACACCACCACCGGACCCTCAGCACGAGCAAGTTCATCGAGCACCTTGCCAAGCGGAGGCATTATGGTAATCCAGCGGGATCCTTCCGGCACAAGAGCAGCTGCAATCATCCGATGGCGTTCCCCGCCAGCAAAAACCCTGCAGGAATCGACTGCCTCACGAGCCCCTGCAGAAACATCCGGAGTCTGGCTGTCACTCAATCCTATAACAATAAACTGTTCAGACATCGCGTCCCGGTTTCATTGCTTCGGCATCGTCGAGGCTCATTGCAGCATTGACAATCGTCGCCGCCACAGAACTCCCCCCCTTCCTGCCTTCAATCACCACATACGGTGTACTTCCAGCAGCCGCTTTCAACCGCAGCTTCGATTCAACAACATTGACAAACCCAACCGGAGCCCCCACCACGCCCATCGGGGAAAAAGAGGTCCGATGCATGAGATCAGCAAGCTCTGTCAATGCGGTAGGAGCATTGCCGACAACAAACAACGCATCAGGATACTCGACTGCAGCAATCCGCATACAGGCCTGGGTCCGGGTAATCCCCTCAGCAGCAGCCATCTCCGGCACACGCGGATCAGCAAGGTAGCAGTGTACCCTAATCCCGTACCGTTCAAGAGCTGCCTTACGCAATCCGGACTGCACCATGCTCACATCAGTAACAATCACCGCGCCTCCGGCTGTCAGCTTCCTGTGCCAGGCAGCAACTGCTCCCGGTGATGCATAAAAAATATCCTCGAACTCAAAATCGGCAGTCGTATGAATCGTATGAATCATCGCCCATTTTGCATCGAGAGGATAGTCGTCACGTTTCAGCAACCCTGTAATAGTGCGGAAACTGTCGATCATAATCGACTGCCCTATCTTCACCGACCGATCCCTACCCTCACGGAAATACCCCCGAGGCGTAATCATCCGCTCTCCCTTCATAAAGGTCGAGGCATTGCCGATCAGCATCACCGTGAACATATCAAGTGTATCGGGGTCAAACGCCTCCAGGGTTGTGCGCAGAATGGTTTCATCAGCCCTGCCCGCATTCCTGACAATCCCGACAGGGGTCAATGCAGGACGGCTCTTGAGAAAAAGCTCCTTGAGGCGATGGATCTGCCAGTAACGTCCCCTGCTTGCAGGATTGTAGACAGCAGTCACAAAATCAGCCGCAGCTGCAGCCTCAATGCGCCGCTCGATCACCTGCCACGGCGTCATCAGGTCTGAGAGTGAAATCACGCAGAAATCGTGGCTGACAGGCGCACCCAGGCGGGCAGCAGCAACCTGGAACGCGCTGACACCCGGCAGCACTGAAATCTCGACTTCTGCATAAGCATCTTCTTTCACCTGCATCTCGAGCATGAGCGGAGCCATACCGTATATTCCAGCATCACCGGAGCTCACAACCACCACAATCCGCCCCTCCAGGGCAAGCATAAACGCCTGGCGTGCACGCGCATCCTCCTGTGTCATACCGCTTGCATAACGCTCCACTCCCTCAGGTATCCATGCCTCAATCTGCTGCATGTACCCAGTATACCCAACCACAGCATCCGCCATTCTGAAAGCCTCGCGAACCTCCGGAGTAATCATGCCTTCATTGCCGGGACCAATCCCGGCTACAACAATACGACCTTGTTTCATAGCCTACCCTCCATAGATGATGATACCCTGCCATGGCGTGAACAGACCAGCAGGGAAAAATACGGGATCTTTCGCGCACGCAAATCCTCCACTCTCGACGTAATGAACTCCCCCTGCATCCCGATCTTTTCTGCATAAAAAAAAGCCAGGCGCCTCTTTTCGAGCCACGGCACAAGTTGGTCGCGCAAGGTAGAAAGCTTCATCACCACCACCGTTCCATCCACCTGGTCCAGGGCACGGTCAATCTCATCGACAGCCCCTACCCGGGCAAGAATGGTAAGCCTATCGGCATGGCAGGCCAATGGAATGCCCGCAGCTGCACCAGCAGCAAGAAACGCCGGCACACCGGCAACAATCGTATATGGCCTGCCCGCAGCTGCTGCATGCTCCATGATAGGGGTAACCGTACTGTACATCCCTGCATCCCCAACCGTGACAACAGCAACAGACCTCTCTTCCTGAAGCTCATGATGTATCGACAGCCAGCTCTCGGCATATGCCTGCTCAGCATGACTCCTATCATCCGACATGCTCAACTCGATACCCCTGCATTTGCGTTCATCGATACCACATGAGCGAAGAATATCCAGCGCAATACTTGAACGTCCTCCGCCATGCCCCGGAGTGGCCGGATACCAGACACGATCAGCCTCTTCGAGCACCCTCAGTGCATTGAGCGTCACCAGCCCCGGATCGCCAGGACCAAGCGAGACACCATACAGGCGCCCCTTTTCTGCATGCAGCATCGTCATTGCACCACCCCCACAGGCTTCTTCAGCAGATCGATACCATTATCCTGTGCTGTCTGCCGGATCCTTTCCACGAAAATCCCGGCAAACGCATCACTCGAACCAAGCCCGTTCATCTCCGTTATCACCTCGTAACCGGCAGCCTCAAGCATACCGCGCCATGAATCAGGTTCTTCATTATCAATATCGTGATGAGCATGATCACCGGCTGTAATCATGAACGGCTTGACAAACACCCTTGACCGGGAATCCTTCCCGAGCTCCCTGATCGTATCCTCAACGTCCGGATACCCCTCAACCATCCCGATATGCACCGGTGTATCAGGATGTTTCGTGCGCAATACATGCAGCATCTCGTTAAAAACACCCGACGAAAAGAAATCATTACCATGGGCTATGTACAGCATCGAGGCGCCAAGCTCCCGAGCCTTCCTGACATCATTGTCCAGCACATCGACAACCTCATGAAGATCATCAAGGTAATCATGCCTGATCCCATAAGTTCCCAAGGCAGGACGAGACAGGGCAAGAGTCCCGAAAGGAGACCAGACCTCCTTGATCGTCCTGATCGACTGCAGTGCCGTCACATAGGATTTCAGGTCTTCATACTGCTCCCCGTGATAGACATGCGTCGGTTGCACAATAATGGTACGATAGTTGTCGCTTTGCAGGGCACCGATCGCACCAAGGAAACTCTGGACATTGAGTACCTCTTCGGAAATCCCTTTTTCCAGCCACGTTGCAGCTTTTCGCCTGCGGGCAGCCCAGATATTACGGATCATGTTCGAGGTAAAACAGAAACGTACCTCCACATCCGGAAAAGCCTCACTGACATGCCGGCGGATATTGTCCAACGACGGCAGTGCCGACTGGAACGAGGTTCCGAAATGCGCCAGCAGAATCGCTTGTTTATCAATCTGTTTTCTGTTTTTGTACGATCTTCCCATACTGTTTGTTCAGGATGTTATTGGTAATGATGACACAGGCACGGCATGCTCTCCCATGAGGAATACAACGGGTGTAGAAGGCATCTCTGCATGCATGATGCCACAGATGGTTGCAAGCGTACCGGTCAACAGCTGCTGGTCAGGCATGGAAACCCGTGCTACAGCCGATACAGGCAAGGCCGGTGAAAAACCTGACGAGAGCAACCGTTCAACAATTCGCTCGAGATTTTTCAGGCCCATGTAGAGCACCAGGGGAGCACCCTCTTTCAGCAGGGCAATCAAGGCATCAAACTCGTCAACTGAACAATCCGATGCATGCCCTGTACTGAACACGACTGAAGAACTCCGGTAGCGTTCAGTAATCGGGATATGCAGGAGGTCAGCCGCGGCGATTCCAGCGGTAATACCGGGAATCACATCCACCGGCACCCCATGCTCTTTGAGAAAACGCACCTCTTCGACCCCACGACCAAACACAAAAGGGTCACCTGCCTTGAGGCGCATGCAATGCACCCCTCTCTGGGCATAGTCCAGCATCAGCTCATTGATCATACGCTGACGCTCAGTCTGGTCAACACCATCCCCGCACCGTTTGCCTACATGCACAAGTTCTGCTGTATCAGAAGCAAGCGCAAGAATCTCTTCTGACACCAGTGAATCATACAGCACGGCTCCAGCCTGCTGTAAACGCCGCATAGCTTTCACTGTCAGAAGTTCCGGGTCACCTGGACCAGCTCCTGAAATCGTCACCATGGCCACGGTGTCAGATAATGGCACCCCCGGCAAGCAATCTGCCCTCATAGTGCTGTCCAAAAGAAGGAGGTAGGCAGGAAGAAGATGGAATGGTTCTTTTTCATCGATGCAATCATGTTTGATTTAAAAAATACACATGACTGGATCTAGCAGGAAAGGGCGGATGCAGGGGGATGTACGAACTGTATCGAACAACAGAACGGCGTCACAAACCGGCTGGCGAACCATTGAGCGTCTATACCTGTGAAAGCATACACGGAGACTTCATACGACCATGCATTGCACTGCCTGACTATAACCCGTAGTCAAAAATTAGTTGCACATACCTGGCAGGTCTCCTGACTTTCAACGGTCAACTCTTCCCAAAGCCTTCCCGCGGATTTCCAGGGCGGAAACCATTCGCAGTGACTTGCAGGAACCTCCTTCACCCTGCCATGGAGCCATGGCACAGCTACGGAAGCAATCCGTTCTTACAGTTGCGGGTACAGTGTACGATTCTCACGTACTTCCCTATTCTCCGGCTTTTAAACCGGCACCAGGTACGGTGAAAGAACATTGAGCTTCAATTATACTCTTTTTTCACAATAAGCGCAACAGCAACCCTCCTCATCAAGCACAAAAAGAGTGCCATCGCTTACGCCTGCATGGCACCGCCACCGTGATCACCTGGGCTCCGGAACAACTCCTGCAGGCGCTCGCTGCGATACCTGAAGATTGCCTCCAGGCGGCCAGCCACCAACAGCTCATTGAACATCGAGCCCAGGGGCCCGAACGGCAACAGGTAGCGAATCCTGTCCGTCACCTCTACCCCGCCGGGCACCTCGCGGAAAAGATGGGTATGCTGCCACAGCTCATAAGGCCCCGAAACCTGCTCATCATCGAACCGGAACGGCTTCAGCACATGGGTAATCCTGCTCACCCAACCCAGGGGTACACCAAAAAGCGGTTGCAAGGTGTATGAAATAGTCATTCCTTCCTGAAGCCTCCCCTCTCCATTCACCCCGGTCACCCGGAACCCGAGGTCCGGTGGCGTTATCCGCTCAAGATTTCCAGGATCCGCAAAAAATGCCCACACCTTTTCAAGAGGTGCCTCCAGCAACTGCGTATAGCTTAACTCAAATGGTTTCATAACATCCTTTTCTTATAAGAACAGATAAGAAGACTAAATCTATCCAATTTAAAGACATTTGTAACTCTCGCTGTTTTTTTCAAATATTGCCCATTGCCACAACGCCAAGAGACCGCTGCAACGTGCCAGAACATATTCAACTGAAACCATCGTGAAACAGCCTACCTCCCTTCTTTCCCTCCTTGTCCTGCTTCTTCTGACCAGCATGACAGGGTGCTCAACCCGAACCGACACTGAGTCCGCAGAGTCAGGCACAAAACTGCCAACCATTATCAGCCTCGCCCCCAGTATCACTGAAATGGTTTATGCAGTTGGTGCCGGTGACCAGCTTATCGGCAGAACAAGCGCATGCGACTACCCCGCAGAGGTCGAAGAGGTCCAGGTAGTCGGAGCATTCGGACGACCTTCGCTTGAAATGCTCCTGAGCCTCTCACCCGATATCATCCTCGACGCAGACCTTGCCGATGAACAGATGGGACAGAAAATCGAGGAACTCGGCCTCAGGCGTGAAAGAATATCGATCAGCACCCCCAGCGACATTCCCGCAGCCATCAGGCAGATCGGCACCGTAACAGGGCACCAGGCCAAGGCCGACAGCATTGCCTCAACTATTGCAGCCGGCCTTCAACGCTTTGCGGCAGAGGCATCCGAACCCACCCGGAGCCCGAAAGTCTACCTTGAAATCTGGGACGATCCACTCTGGACAGGAGGAAGCACCAGCTACACCTCGGCACTTATCGCCTATGCCGGAGGCCGTAACATCGGTGATGCCGTCGCAAAGGAATATTTTGAAACCACACCTGAATGGGTCATCACGGAGAACCCCGACATCATCGCCTGCATGTACATGTCGCGGAACATACCCGCTATCGAGAAAGTCTCCAGAAGGCCCGGCTGGGAACACATAACAGCCGTGAAGGAAGGCCGTATTTACGACAAGTTCGACAACAGCCTTTTCCTCCGTCCCGGGCCAAGGGTACTCGAAGGCATAGCCGAACTGCAGGAACTCATGAAAAACCAGTAAGAAAATGCTTGCTGTTTCGTATCTTCAAGGCCCTAGACAGTAATTAAACGGCATCCCGAGCATGAAGAAATCACCGCTGTTCATACTCTTCCTTACGGTCCTGCTTGACCTGATCGGCTTCGGCATCGTCCTGCCACTGCTGCCGACCTACGCACGGGACCTCGGTGCAAGCCCCTTCATGATCGGTTTCATTGCCGCTGTCTACTCAAGCATGCAGTTCATCTTCTCCCCCATCTGGGGCAGGCTCAGCGACCTTATCGGTCGCCGTCCTGTCATGCTTGGCAGCATCTTCCTTGCAGCTGTTTCCTACATCTTTTTCTCGCAAGCCACCACCATTCCCCTCCTTATCCTTGCCAGGGCAATGTCTGGTGTCGGGTCAGCAAATATCGCCGCAGCACAGGCCTACATCACCGACGTCACCGAAAGCCAGGGGCGCTCCAAAGCCATGGGGATGCTTGGTGCCGCCTTCGGGATCGGCTTCATTATCGGCCCCCTGATCGGTGGTTTCCTCAAAACCAACTTCGGCATCGAGATGGTAGGTATTGTCGCCGCAGCCCTCATTGGCTTCGACTTTATCCTTGCCATATTCCTCCTTCCCGAATCAAATAAACATGCCAAAAAGCTGACCCAGCTCTTCAGGAAAGAAGTAGTCGATGGCCAGGAACCACGCGGCACCTCGCTAGGCGAAAAATGGGCCGGATATGTCGACGGTGTCCGCACGGCATTCAGCTCCCGCCCGGTAGCCATGCTCATGGGGACCAACTTCATCTTCACCCTCGGCATCGTCAACATGCAGATAGCCTCCATCCTCCTCTGGAAGGAGTTCTACCATGCCACCGACCAGCAGATCGGCTACCTCTTCGCCTACGTCGGCTTCCTCTCCGTCATTGTACAGGGGGGTCTTATCGGCAAGCTCAATGAAAAACTTGGCGAACACAAGCTCTTCACCTGGGGCCACATCGCCTCCTTCATCGGCGTCTTTTTCGTCCCGTTCGTTCCCCAGGGCGACCTGTTCACCTATGGCCTGTTCATCCTGCTCTTCTTTGCCATCGGCACGAGCCTCGTCAACCCGATCAACATCTCCATGATCTCCCTCTACAGTTACGACCAGAAACAGGGGCAGGTCATGGGATTTGCACAGTCCGTCAACTCCTTTGCACGAATACTCGGCCCCTTCAGCGGCAGCATCCTCTATGGTTACTCACATACCGCACCCTATATCGTAGCCGGCATCCTCATGCTGGTAGGAACCGTTATCTCCCTGAGCCTGTTCAAATACCAGATAGAAGCCCTCGATCCGGCAACGGAATCTGTACCCGACTAGCATGAACAGCAATCCCTGACAGCCCACGAGCAACGGGCAATGAAACGATGAACGAATAGATGGCTGACAACACACTACACGACACTCTCCCCGAAATCCTCTACAGCATTGGTGACCTGGCAGACAGCCAGGGTATACAATGCTACCTGGTAGGAGGTTACGTACGAGACATCCTCATGCAGCGCCCAAGCCAGGACATAGACATCATGGTCATTGGAGACCCGATCCCCTTTGCCCATAGTATCGAACAAAAACTTGGAGGCAGAAACTTCGTCCTGTTCGAACGATTCAGGACAGCACGCCTCGAACTCGACGATCCCCGCCACGGCCCAATCCTTCTCGAACTCGTCGGCGCACGCAAGGAGAGTTACAATCACGACTCCCGCAAACCCATCACCGAAGTAGGAACCCTCCAAGACGACCTCTCCCGCCGAGACTTCACCATCAACGCCCTGGCCGTATCGCTCAATCGCGATACCCGCGGATCGGTTATCGACCTCTTCCACGGTAATGAAGACCTACAGTTACACAGGCTGCGCACCCCGCTGGAACCCGAAAAAACGTTCTCCGACGATCCCCTGCGCATGATGCGCGCCGCCCGGTTCTCCAGCCAGCTCCAGTTCAAGCTGGACAAAAAAACCCTGGAAGCAATGAAAGCCATGCACCAGCGCATCGGTATCGTCTCCCGGGAACGCATCAGCAATGAATTTCTCAAAATCATGCAAAGCCCGAAACCATCAGTTGGGCTGCATATCCTCTACGAAACAGGACTCCTCGAAGAAATTCTCCCCGAAATCACCGCCATGTCCGGTATCGAGCAGGTCGACGGCCTCGGCCATAAAGACACCATGCTCCACACCTTCCAGGTTGTCGACAAACTTGCCGAAAAAAGCGACAAACTCTGGCTACGCGTCGCTGCCCTTCTGCACGACATCGCCAAACCGGTCACAAAAAGGTTCGCAAAATCCGCAGGCTGGACATTCCATGGCCACGAAGTAGTAGGAACACGCATTGCAGCAAAAATCTTTCGAAACATGCGCTGGCCCCAGGAACCGCGTGCCTACGTGCAGAAAATGATTCGCCTGCACCACCGTCCCATCCCTCTTTCCGGGGGCGACATCACCGATTCAGCTGTCAGGCGCCTCATGTTCGAAGCCGGTGAAGACCTCCACGACCTCATGACCCTCTGCCGGGCCGACGTCACCAGCAAAAACCCGCGCAAGGTCCGCCGGATCATGGAAAACTTCAACCGGGTCGAAGAAAAAATCGCTGAAGTCGGAGAAAAAGACATGCTCGCCAAATGGCGTCCACCCGTCAACGGGAAGGAAATCATGGATGAACTCGGCCTCAGCGAAGGCAGAATCGTCGGCATTATCAAGAAAAAAATGGAAGCAGCCATCATCGACGGCATCATCCCCTACGACCACGACGCTGCAATGGAATACGTCCGCACCACATGGAAAGAAATGCAGCAGGAAGACAACAACTCCCCGGCAACCTGAACACTTCAGGAAGCTTGGCCTCCCGCAGCGGTTTTCGTATATTCCACCCTTTACCCGAAATCAAACCGCAGCAAGACCGTGATACCACGTTACTCACCCAAAGAAATGTCGGCCATCTGGACCGACGAAGCCAAGTTCCAGCGCTGGCTCGACATCGAAATCGCAGCCGTTGAAGCCCGCGTCGAAGCAGGGTTCGTTCCCAAAGAAGCGCTCGACGTCATCAAGGCAAAAGCCGCATTCAAGGTAGAAGAGATCCTCGAGATCGAAAAAGAGACCAAGCATGACGTCATCGCCTTCCTCACCAACGTCAACCGTAACGTAGGTCCTGAATCCCGCTACATTCACGAAGGACTCACCTCATCCGACGTCGGCGACACCTGCCTGGCCATGCAGATGCGCGATGCCGGCAAAATCCTCATCAAGGATATCGAATCCCTGATCGAAGTCCTCGCAAAACGTGCCGTAGAATTCAAGTACACCCTTGAAATGGGCCGTACCCACGGCATCCACGCTGAACCACTCACCTTCGGTCTCAAGCTCCTTTTGTGGCATGAAGAGATGAAGCGCAACCTCGAAAGGATGCAGCGTGCCGTAGAAAATATCTCCGTTGGTAAAATCTCCGGCGCCGTCGGTACCTACCAGCACCTTTCGCCCGATATCGAAGCCTCAGTCTGCCAGAAACTCGGCCTCAGGCCCGCACCGATCTCGACCCAGGTTCTCCAGCGCGACCGCCATGCCGAATTCCAGACCGCCATGGCCATCACCGCAGCCTCCATCGAAAAATTCTCGGTTGAACTGCGCCACCTGCAGCGCACCGAAGTCCGCGAAGCCGAAGAGTTCTTCAGCAAAGGCCAGAAAGGCAGCTCCGCCATGCCGCACAAGCGCAACCCGATCACCTTCGAACGCCTCACCGGCCTGGCCCGTGTCGTCCGCTCCAACTCCATTGCAGCCATGGAAAACGTCGCCCTCTGGCACGAGCGCGACATCTCGCACTCATCGGTTGAGCGCGTCATCATGCCCGACTCCACCATCGCACTCTGCTACATGTTGCGCACCTTCCGAGACACCATGAAAGAGCTGCTGGTCTATCCTGAGCGCATGAAGGAGAACTTCAACACCTCCTACGGCCTCACCATCTCCCAGACCGTACTCCTCGCCCTTACCGGCAAAGGCCTCACCCGTGAAGAAGCCTACCGCCTGGTACAGCGCAATGCCATGGAAAGCTGGAAAGAAAAGATCCACCTCAAGGAACTCATCCTCCGTGATAAGGAAATCGCAGAACACCTTACAGAAGAAGAGATCGAATCCCTCTTCTCCATGGAAAACATTCTCGGCAAACTCAAGAAAAGTGTAGACACCCTTTTCGAGCGCAACGGGCTAGGCTGAACGCCTTCTGCAAGACCCCCGGGGGAGACCCCGGGGATTTGTTTATCAGCCTTGATTTTCGTACTTTGCTTATCGTTTTGTCCCTGAGCCCGGCCTGAACAATCGTTATGGCTCAGCCAGGCATATGCCTGCTCACGTATACAGGCCACCAGCAATCGAACATAGTCATCGATCCAACGAGTTATTTACTCAACAAGGTAGAATAACATGGGTTTTTTTTACGCTTTATGAACGCAAGAGTCCTGAAGGTCCATAACGGAAAAGCTGAAGTCCAGCTTATCTGTACCGATTCGGAAGCCGGTAAAGGCGCCCACTGCGGAGCCTGCACCATGGGTACGAAACCCGCATCCAAGCCAGAACTGATTCTTGCTGAAAACCCCGTTGGAGCCAAACCGGGCGATATGGTCGACTGCGAAATCCGCGAGCATGGCGAACTCAAGGCCGCAACGATCCTCTTCATCGTACCGCTAGCGATCTTCATGGTAGCCCTCGGGGTCACCCGATCGTTAGGGCTCGAAATGTGGCAATCGTTCCTTGCCGGCCTTGGCGTTCTCGCCCTCACCTTTCTCGGGCTGCAGCTCATCCTCAGGAACAAAACATATTACTATATCGCAGGAATTAAATAACACCCTATGATCAGCGAAGCATTCATACCCGCCGTCACCAGCCTGGGCGCAGTCGCGCTCACCCTTGGCGTCATCATCCATTTCGTCTCGCAGAAATTTCACGTTGAAGAAGACCCCATGGTCACCATCATCAACGACATTCTGCCCGGCGTCAACTGTGGTGCATGCGGCTACCCGAGCTGCAACCAGTTCGCCGAAGTTCTCGTTGAAACCAAAGACTCAAGCATGAGCTGTCCAGTCGGTGGTGCCGACCTTGCCACTAAGCTCGGTGACACGCTCGGCATTGCCATGGCCGAACCAAAACCACAGATCGCCGTCCTGATGTGCCAGGGCTCTAACGGCGTTGCCCGCCAGACAGCTGAATACCTCGGCATACAGGACTGCTGGGCAGCAACCCAAGCCTACGTCGGCCCTAAAGTCTGTAAATACTCATGCGTCGGCCTCGGCTCCTGCATCGCCTACTGCGACTTTGGCGCTATGAAACTCGAGGATGGTCTCGTTGTCATCGACAAGGACCTCTGCACTGGCTGCGAAGCCTGTATTGCAGCCTGCCCGACAGGTGTCCTCACCATGCAGGAAAAGAAAGCGGAACGTTACGTCATAGCCTGTAACTCGCACGACAAAGGTGCTGCCGCAAAGAAGGCCTGCGACGCAGCCTGCATCGCCTGCCAGAAATGCGTCAAAGTCTGTCCGGAAGAAGCCATCACGATCGACAACTTCCTCGCAGTCATCGACCAGGACAAGTGCAACGCCTGCGGCAAATGCATCGACGTCTGCCCCACCAAGGTCAACTGCATCAGGCTCGAAAAGGATCTCAAAGCCGTCAAACAAAAACAAGCCTCATAAATGAAGACTTTTACCATAGGAGGCATTCATCCTCCAGAAAACAAGCTTACCGAGGATAAAGCTATAGAGGTCATGCCGGTTCCAGCAGAACTCTGCATATCACTGAACCAGCACCTCGGCAAACCGGCAAAACCGGTTGTAAAAATGGGCACCGAAGTCAAGAAAGGCCAGCTTATCGGTGAAGCTGACGGATTCATCTCGGCAAACGTCCATGCAAGCACCAGCGGCAAAGTCAAGGCCGTCAAACCAGCCCCCCATCCGGGTGGCCAGTATGCCATGAGCGTCTTCATCACGCCCGACGGCAACGACGAGTGGCTCGAAGGCTGCAATACAGCTCCTGTTGACTGGAAAAAGTTCTCCAAAGAAGAGATCATCGCTAAAATCAAGGATGCCGGTATCGTCGGTATGGGTGGCGCAGGCTTCCCTACCAACGTCAAGCTCTCGCCCCCTCCAGGCAAGAACATCGACCACATCATCCTCAACGGCGCAGAGTGCGAACCATTCCTCACAGCCGACCATCGTCTCATGCTGGAATCAGCAGAAGAAGTGATCGCAGGCCTCGAAATCATCAGCTCGCTCTTTGAGGGCAAAGCAAAAGCATCGATCGGCATCGAAAGCAACAAGCCTGATGCCATCAACGCCCTCAAGCAACTTGGTGCACCGAAAGGAATAGACGTCATACCGCTCAAAACCAAGTACCCGCAGGGTGCTGAAAAACAGCTCATCAACGCCGTCACCGGCAGGACCATCGAACCGGGTGAGCTCCCCTTCGACAAAGGGTGCCTCGTACAAAACATCGGCACAGCTGTAGCCATCTACGAAGCTGTCTGCAAGAACAAGCCACTCATCGAACGTGTCGTGACCGTCTCAGGCATGGAAATCACCGAGCGCAAGAACATCCTCGCCCGCGTCGGCACCACCTTCAAAGACATTATCTCGTTCTGTGGCAACACAACCGCTCATGCCAACCAGGTCATCTCCGGTGGCCCCATGATGGGCAAAGCGGTCTTCTCGTTCGACGCACCTGTCACTAAAACAACCTCAGGCCTCCTCTTCATCAACAACAAAGGTCTGGAAAAATCAAAAGAGCGCACCTGCATACGCTGCGGCAAATGCGTCGATGTCTGCCCGCAGGGACTTGGCCCTTGGCTGCTTGCCAACGTCGCCCAGCTCAGAGACTTTGATGAAATCCAGCTATTAGGCCTGGCAAACTGCACCGAGTGCGGCAGCTGCACCTTTGTCTGCCCCTCCAAGCGTGAACTTGTCCACTGGATCAAGTACGCCAAGGCACTCGTCAACAACCGACAGAAACGCAAAACCGCATAAACGAACAGCATCCTCACCTATGGACTCAGTGAACCTCAAGATATCCCACGCACCGTTCGTGCGGTCGAAAGACTCCGTCGAATCGGTGATGTACAACGTTGCGCTGGCCCTCGCCCCCGCAACGGCAATGTCCGTCTACCTCTTCGGTATGCCAGCCCTCATCGTCACCCTCGTCTGCATCCTGAGCTGCATCGCATTCGAGTGGATACTGGATGCCGTCCGTAAAAAAGAGTCAAACTGCCTCGACGGCAGCGCGCTCGTCACCGGCCTGCTCCTAGCACTCAACGTCCCCTCCAACCTTCCCATCTGGATGCTCGTTATCGGGTCGTTCATCGCCATCGCAGCAGGCAAGCACGTCTTCGGCGGACTCGGCTACAACGTCTTCAATCCGGCACTTGTCGCCAGGGTCTTCCTGCTCATCTCATTCCCTGCAGCAATGACCAGCTGGCCCGTACCACTCAGTGTCGACATGGAAACCGCAGCCTCACCGCTCGGCATACTCAAGACCGATGGCCTGGCAGCACTTGGCGACTTCACCCTCATGGACGGCCTCTTTGGCACCATGAACGGCAGTCTTGGAGAAACCTCGACCATCGCCCTTCTGCTCGGCGCAGCATGGCTCTTCTACAAACGCTACATCACCGTCACCATTCCGCTCACCATGATCGGGTCGGTCTTCATCTTCACCGGGATCTTCTACATGATAGATCCTACCACCTACGCTTCACCGCTCTTCCACATGGTAACAGGTGGCCTCATGCTAGGCGCATTCTTTATGGCAACAGACATGGTCACCTCCCCGCTCTCCGTGCGCGGCCAGATCATCTTCGGCCTCGGCTGTGGACTCCTGACCGCAATCATCCGCCTTTGGGGCGGTTACCCGGAAGGCGTCTCCTTCGCCATCCTCATCATGAACGGCTTCGTACCCCTGCTCGACCGCTGGGACCTCGCAGACCGCAAAGCGTTAAACCAAAAGAAGGCTGAAACAAAATGAGACCAATAATCATACTTACCATCGTCGGACTGCTGTCAGCCTCACTGCTTGCCGTCGTCGACGACTTCACCCGTGAACCGATCGCAGAAGCGAAGAAACAGATGGAACGCAAAGCCATCGAGCAGATCTTCCCCTTCACCATCGGTGAACTCAAGACCGTTGAAACCGAAAAGACCACCTTCTTCGAAGCATCAGACGAAGCAGGGGAGCTCAAAGGTATCGCAGTCAAAACCTACACCAACCTTGGCTACAGCGGCCTGATCGAGATCCTGCTTGGCGTATCACCCGAAAGCCACGAGATACTCGACTACAAAGTCACCTATCACATAGAGACCCCCGGCCTCGGCGACAAGATCGACAAGGAAAAATTCAAATCGCAGTACCGTGGCCGCACCCTCACCGACACCAACTGGAACGTCCGCAAAGATGGTGGTGACATCGACGAGCTGACCGCGGCAACCATCTCCTCGCGCGCCGTCAACGATGCCGTTGTACGAGGCCTTGAATTCATCAAAGAGCAATACCCTAAACAGACAGAAGAATGAACGAAGCACTCAATATTCTCACCAGGGGATTCGTCAGGGAGAACCCCGTAACCAAGATGCTGCTCGGGCTCTGTCCGGTGCTCGCAGTCACCTCCTCGGCCTACAACGGCCTTGGCATGGGTATTGCGACCACCTTCGTGCTCCTCGGCTCAAACGTAGTTATCTCGCTGGCAGCAAAAGCCATCCCGAATACCGTCAGGATACCCTCATTCATCCTGGTCATCGCAACATTCGTGACCATCGTCGACCTCCTGATCAAAGCCTACTCGCCAGAACTCAACCAGGCACTAGGCATCTTCATCCCGCTCATCGTGGTCAACTGCATGATCCTCGGGCGCGCCGAAGCCTTCGCAAGCCGCAACGGCCTCTGGTACTCCATCATCGACGCCATAGGCATGGGCCTTGGCTTCACCTTCGCACTCCTGCTGCTTTCAGCATTCCGTGAAGTCCTCGGAGCAGGAACCATCTTCAATATTCCGCTGGTCGGAGAAGGCGCAAGCACCATACTCGTCTTCGCCCTTCCTCCCGGCGCATTTGCTGGCCTCGGCCTCATCATCGCCGGCCTCAACGCACTCGAAAAGAAAAAAGGAGGTAACTAATGGGAGAAATGCTCCTCGTCATCGTCAGCGCCATATTCGTCAACAACGTCGTCTTCGCGCGCTTCCTCGGCATCTGCCCCTACCTCGGTGTTTCACGTAAACTCGACACCGCCATCGGCATGGGATTCGCCGTCACCTTCGTCATGACCGTAGCCACCGCAATCGGCTACTTCCTGCAGTACTCCGTCCTCATCCCCTTCAAGATCGAGTTCATGCAGACCGTCATGTTCATTCTCGTCATCGCATCACTCGTGCAGCTCGTCGAGATCATACTCAAGAAGGTCAGTAAACCACTCTACAGCTCACTCGGCATCTTCCTGCCGCTCATCACCACAAACTGCGCCATCCTCGGTGTAGCCCTCATCTCCATCCAGGAAGAGTACGACCTCGTCACCTCCGTCGTCTTCTCCTTCTTCTCAGCAATGGGCTTCATCCTCGCCATCGTCATGTTCGCCGGCATCCGCGAAAAACTCGAAGAGGCAGACGTTCCCAAACCATTCCAGAACGTCCCCATCGGCTTCATCTCAGCCGCCATCCTCTCCCTAGCCTTCATGGGCTTCGCCGGCCTCGTCAAGTAACCAAAAAAGCGGCAGCGCCCCGGGGGGCGCTGCCGCTTTTTAAAAAGGGGGACGGACTTCATTTACTTCACTAACTTTTTCCTACTCCCTCAACATCCGCATAACCCCCTGTATTGTCACCCCCAACACTTTTGCTGCAGCAGAAATAGACAGCCCAAACTCACCTGTAAAAGTTTTTGCCAAAGCCTTTCTGATTTGTGGCAAAGGTCTTGCTTTTCCACCAGATAGAAGCTGCCCTGGACAACAGTCATGCTTAAGACACTGGCGATGTATTTCATCCTGTACCAAGTCGAAACGAGGAGCGGTACCAGGTGGCTTTTCAGGTTTCCCTGACATCACTTTATCCACAAAATCCGATGTCCCCAGAATACCGGAATTACATTCCTGCTTACCACCTTCCGCCCCGGTTTTCATCTGCTTTTTATCAGCATCGCATGCCCTCTCTTTACCAGAGCCTTCAAACGCTTCGTAATGATCTATATCATTCTCTGACGTCAGAACTTTAAGGTAATTCGCACGGGCAGACTCGATATCATTTCCAAAAAAGCTCAGCACATATTCCCGATCCATCCACTTGAAATCAGCCAGTCCTAACAAAAAAGGATGACTTGTCCAGCGGTATCTGTTCAAGACATGCAGAGAAGAAACCATGCCGGCTTTATATGGATTTAAATGGATATATGCTACAAGTTGAGCAAAATATACCTCCTCCTGGCACAGTTTCGACTTATAGCGATTCTGGAATAAATAACCGACTCTTTTATGGCGCCTGTTAAAATACAGTGCATACCCGGTAAGTAGCCTCCTCATAAAATGAGCTAAGCCAGACTCACCACTTCGTACAAGTAAGTGCAGGTGATTAGGCATGAATGCAAAAGCATACACTGCGGTTTTGGTGCTCTCTGCAACCTGCCCGATCATCTCCAGTAAACGGGCACGATCATAGTCATCATGCATGATAAGTCCTTTTTCAATACCTCTCGCCATCACATGATGTAACGAACCGGGTGTATCATTTCGAGGCAATCTTGACATAATATTCGGGGATTAAAAAGTTAGTGAAGTAAATGAAGTCCGTCCCCATTTCCCGAAAACACCGGCGGGGAGCCGGTGTGCCCGCGAGAGGCGTCGGTGGGTGGTTGGGGAGTAGTTCTATGTACTTTGTATAATGGGATATCTTGCACTGGGCTTGTGGGCCAGGCTGAAAGGGAAAATGCTGACGATCAATCGAGGTTACGGTATAGTTGGAAAGGCGGGGAGACATACCGTGATAACAGCAACCGAACGACTTCACTAATCTTCTTTTTCAATAAAATAAATCACATATAAAAAATCAACCTATAACG
>Ga0272444_10000088_pt1 | contig 116558 bp, 71 predicted proteins | sample SSMForm13_FD_201033 | JGI IMG/M metagenome (GOLD analysis project Ga0272444, IMG submission 201033) | Marine sediment archaeal communities from Little Sippewissett salt marsh, Falmouth, MA, United States - SSM-Form-13 | ecosystem: Environmental > Aquatic > Marine > Wetlands > Sediment ...
GCCGGGGGGGGGGCTGCGGGGGCGGTGGAGGCTCTTTCTCGGCCCCGGCTTCAGCCGCGGTATCAGCCTGCGCTACTTCCGTGGCCTCGCCTGAGGCCTCGCCGGCCTTCTCCGGCTCCGCCGCCTCAGCAGGTTCTTCCGCCGGCTCTTCCTCGGGCGGCGCATAGTCTATGTACCCGCTCGAGTCGCCGTGCACCATCATCTTGTTGATATGGCCGTTGACCTCCACGGCGTGGATTTCATGGCACTTGTGGTCAAGGGCCTGGAGGACGTCGCCACCGCCACCAGAGCCCAGCGACAGGAAGGTGCAGGAGTCGAAGAGCCCGACCAAGTACTTCACGTTTATGTCCCAGTCGCCGCCGACCGAATCCTCGTCATCCCAGGTACCGTCGAACGGGATCACGGGCGAGTTGGAAACATTGTCGACGTTTATGCCCCGGTAGTATCCCCCGAAATCATACATCTTGACCTTGGCCATGGCGTCCCAGTGCTTGTATATGACTGGAGCGCGTTCCTGGCGCTCGGGTTCCAGAACCGTTTCGGCGCGCGGCAGCAGCGCGAATGCGAGAACGATCACCGCGGCCGGGAAGGTCTTCCGCCAGGTTCGGCACTCGAGGAAGGCCGCCGCGAGGAGCACGGGGAGCGCGACGAGCGTGGCGGCGCTCGGCGTTCCCACGCCGTTCATGAGCAATATGGCCAGGAATACGCCTGCAGCCGCTCCAAGAAGGTCCGCCATGTATAGCCGCGGGATGTTCTCGTGGTAGCGCTTGAAGAGGAGGGCTACGGCTATTCCGCCGAAGAAGAAACTCGAGCCCAGCAGGAGAAGCGTGAGCAGGAATTTCCCGAACATGGCCCAGCTACTGGCAATGAGGCCGAAATTCAGGCCCAGGTGTACAACGATGGGAGGTCCTATGAGCGCCATGAGGCCGGTCAGCGTGAGGGCGGCGCCGAGTGTCGCCGCGCGATTCAACCATGTGAAAAGACGCAATGAGAGCGCGCCCAGGCCCAGGCCGAGGATAGCCAGCGACAGGGTAAGGAAGGCGAAGGCGTAGAAGTACTCGGCCGAGAATATCCTCGTCCATACGAGTTCGAGGCCGAGCAGGGTCATCGAGATGAGGGCGATAGTCAAGTAACGTTTGTTTTCCATGCTATTCTCCGGTCATGAGAAGTCTAGGGGGATGAACCGATGGGATCGAGTATTACTATCGATCTATGTGGCACCGCTTTCCTTCACTATACCCAAAACGCCCTGTACCCCATAGGCCCAAAGTCGGGCGACGGGGCCATCAGGTTGCGACATCTTCCTTGAGTTGCTTGAGCCTTTCGGCTCCATTGGCGTTGTCCGGGTTGCGCCTCAGGGATTCCATGTAGTAGTAAATCGCGAGTTCCCTGTCGCCGTTTTCCATATAGGCTTCGGCCAGGCTGTCGTACACGTTCCAGGATTCGGGGAAGGCGCCCAGGTTGAATTGGAAAACCGCTATGGCCTGCAGGGTCTTTCCGGCGAATAGGAGTGTGTAGCCGTGGGCGTTGATGTGGGCCTCCCAGTTCGTCTCGGGGTTCGCCTCCTGGAGCTGTCGGAGATACTCCAGGCCGGCGTCCGGGCATTTCATGGTGATGGTTTGCATCAGCTCCGCCCGGCTGCGCCACATCGCCGCGCCCTCGTGCCCCGAATCCATGTCGAGCTTCCTCTCGAAGCTCCCGAGCGCTGCGGCGTACTGCGCGTTCTCGTAATAGACTTCGCCGAGGTACAGGAAGGAGTCGGACGAATCGGGATAGATTTCGGCGTTGACCTCAAGCAGCGCGACGGCCTCCTCGGCCCGGTTGTTGTGACGAAGGGCATTGCCGCTGTCATTAAGCACTTCCCAGGTTATGCCTTCGGGGTCTCCGGCGTACATCTCTTCATACAGGTCTATGGCAGCCGTGGCGCCCCGGCGGATGGCCGTCTGGGTGATGCGGAAAGCGGGTGTGTAATGCTGCTCATAGGCCGGATAGGAGAAGGCGGGGTGCTCGCCGCCTCCTGCAGCGAGGCCGATCATATCGTCGCGTATGCTCAGGCCATTAAAGGAGTTCGTGAGGTATACCACGCCGATGCGTTCCTTCTTATAGGCCATGACGTAGTTTCTGAAGATTCCGAAGTCGCCCCATTGCCAGAAGCCGGTTCCGCATCGCGCCTCATCCAGCCCGAAGCCCAGGCTCCAGTAGACCCCGTCCTGGACTTCGATCTGGGGGTAGAGCATTTCTTCGACGGTCGCGGTGTCGAGCCCCACATTGTTGATCACGGCGCTCACGAACCTGGCATAGTCTGTAGCCGTCGTATAGAGCGTCGCGGAGGCATACGCGCGGCTGCGCTTCCTGAACTCGCCGTCGGTTTCGCCTGCTATGTCATGCCCGACCGCGGCCGCGGCCTCGTACCTCTCCTGCCAGACCATGCTGCTGCTATCCATCCCGAGGGGCTCGATGACTTCTTTCCTCATGATCTCATCCAGTGTCTCGCCCCGGAGGTGTTCGACGACTACCTGCAGGTAGTGATAGCCGTCAGCGGAGTACCTGTAACCGGTGCCCGGCTCGAAGTGTATGGGCAGCGGGTCCCTGGGTTCGCCATGGGGCAGCCCGGAAGAGTGGCTGAGCACCATGCGCGCCGTTATGGTCTTGAACCACGCGGTATTGAAATCCTCCCGGTCGATAGGGTGGCCGATGTATTCCTTCTCGAGATACTCAACCGGCGCATACTCGTAGAGCGGCCTGTCGAGGTCCAGCTCGCCCTTCTCCACCATCTTCATCACAAAATAGGCGAAGAAAGGTTTGGTGAGGGACGCCGCTTCGAAGACCGTCGCCTCCGTGACCGGCTCGGCCGTTATGGCGCTCTTCACGCCATAGGCGCCTGACCAGGCGATCTCGCCGTCCCGGATGAGGGCGATCGAGAGGCCCGGAATCCCGGCTTCGTCCATCAGTCTCGGTAGAGCTTCTTCGATATCTGCGACTACTTGCTCGGCGGGGATGCCGGTGTTAAGGACAGGCTCCTCGCGGCGGCAAGAGAGGGACATGGCAACAAGCAGGCAACACGCAGCTATAGGTATCAAGCGCTTCCGGCGGGCGTCCATCCTCATCCTCCTTGCGGGCTCACAGATTCGCATGGTAAGAAACACTCGCTTCCGCCTGTCAGCATAGCCCAAAGCCGCCGAGCCTTCAAGGTGCTTTACCCTCCCCTTCAGACTGTGTAATATGTAGATAGCCAGACGGTTACCAGGTTGTTTCCGGCATCCCCGCCATAAACCGGAGGAGACTCATGCACAGGTCCTGGACACTTGTGATTACGCTTCTTGCCATCCTCATCGCAGCCGCGTCGGCGGCGCCATCCGTTGCCGCGGAAGATGGGCGCGCCGGGGCGCTGCTAAAGAAGGTCCGATTCGCTTACGCTCCCGCGGGTCCGCATCAGAAGGTGGTGCTTGCTGGGAGCTTCAATGGCTGGAGCACGGACGCCACGCCCATGAAACTTGAGGACGGGAAGTGGACCATCACGCTGCTCATGCCCGCCGGGGAGTACCAGTACAAGTTCGTGGCCGATGGGAACTGGATCACGGACTCCGCCGCGGAGAAGTTCCACCCGGATGGCTACGGCGGCCAGAACTCCGTGGTCGTCGTGGACGAGGCCTACGAAGGCGTCGTAATGGCGCGCGGTGACGGGTCCATCGTGACCGCGGATCTGGGCCACAGAGACAGCGCCTGGGAGCGGTCGCTCAACACCGACGGCACCGTGACGGTTCGCGTCCGGGCGTACGCCGGAGATGTGGAGAAGGTCGAACTCCGCCTTCGCGAGCCCGCCGGGGACTGCGTGCCGATGAGACGTTTCGACAGCGACGGGACTTTCGACTACTACGAAGCCGACGTTGCCCACCCGGAGTTTTCCTACTTCTTCAGGCTCAGCGACGGTGATGCAGAAGTGATCCTCGACAGCCGGGGACCCCACAGGGATGCTCCGGACGACATCGCCTGCTTCAGTTTCAGCGCGGCAGAGGCGGCTGCGTTCAAGACGCCGGACTGGGTGAAGACAGCCGTGATTTACCAGATATTTCCCGAGCGTTTCGCCAATGGCAGCGTGGAGAACGACCCCGACTTTACGGAGTGGTACTACGAGGGCCTGACCAGCCTGCCGCCGACGGGCAAGACCAATGATGAGTACTTCCATCTCACAAGTGACTGGTATGACGTGGCCGGCCTCAAGGCGAGCCCCTACAAGACCGACGGCAAACCCGACTGGAATTCCTTCTATGGCGGCGACTTCGAGGGGATAAGGCAGAATCTCGACTACCTGCAGGACCTCGGAGTTACGTGTATCTATTTCAATCCGGTATTCGAGGCCAAGAGCAATCACAAGTACGACGCCGCGACCTATATGAAGGTCGATCCTCATTTCGGGACCAACGAGGACTTCAAAGTGTTTGTCCGGGAATGCCACGATCATGGCATATATGTTGTCATCGATCTGGCTTTCAATCACACGGGGCATACCTTCCACGCCTTCGTCGACGCCCGCGAAAAGGGCGTGGGGTCGGAGTACTGGGACTGGTATGAATTCAAGAAGTGGCCCATCCCCGGGGACAAAGTGCATGCGCCCTACAACGCCTCCGACTACTATGACTGCTGGTGGGGTTTCGGGCAGATGCCCAACCTCAACTTCGATCTCTCGCGGGCCAACCCCGAAGAGCAGAATGTTACGGACATAGACGACGCCAGGCCCAACTGGCCCGTGGTCGACCACTTGCTCGATGTTACGGAGTTCTGGCTTGCGGAGATGGACGTCGACGGTTACAGGCTCGATGTCGCCTCCGACGTGCCATTCTGGTTCTGGGAGCTCTTCCGCGAGAAGGTCAAGGCGACCAAGCCCGAGGCCTACATCGTCGGAGAGCTCTGGGGCGAGTCGCCGCAGTGGGTTAATGGGCGCTACTATGACGCGGTGATGAATTACAAGTTCTTCCGCGATCCGGTGATGGCCTTCATCGGCAAGGGCGATATTACGGCTGCCGAATTCGACAGGGCGCTGGCCCCGGGGCGGCTCATCTACCCCGAAGAAGGCGTGCGCGCCATGATGAACCTCATCGACAGCCACGACACAGAGCGCTTCCTCACGGCCGTGGGCAGGGACATTCGCAAGTACAAGCTGGCCATGCTCTTCTCGATGACATATGTGGGGGCGCCGACGATTTACTACGGCGATGAAATAGCCATGGAGGGCGGGGGAGACCCCGATTGCCGCAGACCTTTCCACTGGAAGTGGCCCGACGAGAAGAAGAGGGTGGATACTCACGCTTTCGTGCGCAAGCTCGCAGCGGTGCGCGAAGAGCATCCGTGTTTCGCGCTCGGCAGCTTCGAGACGGTGCTTGCGCGGGACGACGTCTACGCCTACAGGCGCTACTCGAGGCATGAACAGGCTTTCGTAGTGCTGAACGCCGGCAAAGATGAGGCGACGGTCAGCATTCCCCTGGACTCCTCGATAACGGCCGTCGAGGAAGTTCTCAAGGGCAGGACTCTCACGACGCTTCCGGGTGAAGGCGGCCGGACTATCACCATCAAGTTGCGGGCGCACTCGGGCGCAATCTTGATTCCCTCGGGCTCATAATGACGCGGAGGTGCGGCATGACAAAACTAGTTGCGCTGCTCGTCGTCCTGATGCCGGCGGCAGCCGTATTCCTCACCGGCTGCGGGGGACGGGAGAAGGGGCAACCCAACCCCGAGGTCACCTTAAAGACCGAACTCGGCGACATCAGGGTTGAGGTTTTCACCGACAGGGCTCCGGTCACCTCGGCCAATTTCATGCGGTACGTGGACGAGAATCGCTTCCGCGGGGCCGCCTTCTACCGTACTGTGACAATGGACAACCAGCCCGACAACGACATCAAGATAGAGGTAATCCAGGGCGGACTCGGTGAGGACCCGGACGGGCTCGGATTGCCGCCCATAGAGCATGAGACCACCGCGAAGACGGGCGTGCTTCACATGGACGGGGCCATTTCCATGGCCCGCTCCTCGCCCGGCTCAGCGAGCTCGGAGATATTCATCTGCATAGGCGATCAGCCCGAGCTGGATTTCGGCGGCAAACGCAATCCCGACGGCCAGGGTTTCGCCGCCTTCGGGAAGGTAGTTGAGGGCATGGATGTCGTGAGGAAGATACAGGCGCAGCCCGAAGACGGCCAGCTGCTGAATCCGCAGATTGAGATCACGGGAGTTGTGCGCGTGTCCGATTAGGGACCCCGCCGGCTACAACACCTCCTTGATCGCGTCGGCGAGGTGCTTGATCCCGGTTTGGATCTGATCCATAGACGCAAACGAGTAATTGAGCCTCAAGGTATTGCCGCCCGTGTGGTCGCAGTGAAAAGGCCGCCCTATGACATAGGCCACGTTGTGCTCGATGGCCGTCATGAATATCTCCTTGGTGTCGATGCGCTCGGGTAGCGTGACCCATATGAACATCCCGCCGGTGGGTTTCGACCACGTCACTTCATCAGGCATGTGAGCATCCATGGCCTTGAGCATGGCGTCGAGCTTGGGCCTGTAGCATTCTATGGCCTTATCTATCGACTCTTTCATCTTCCCGCGCCTCAGGTACTCCGCGAGTATGAGCTGAGAGAAAGACGGGGTACAGAGGTCCACCGACTGCTTGAGCAGAATGATCTTGTCGATCACGACTTCTTCGCCCACAAGCCAGCCCATCCTCATGCCGGGGAAGAGGACCTTGGAAAACGTCTTCATCATGATGACGCCCTTCCCGCCGGCCAGAGTCCAGAGGCTGGGCAGGACTTCTCCCGTGAAACTGAGCTCGCGATACGGCGAGTCCTCCAGTATGGGTATTCCCCGCTCCCCGGCGATTCCTATGAGCTTCTTGCGCCGCTCGAGAGTCATGGTTACGCCGCCGGGGTTCTGGAAATCGGGGATGGTATATATGAAACGCGGTTTCTTGCCCTCCATGTCGAGGTCTCCAAGGACCTCCTGCAGCCGGCCGATGTCCATGCCTTCATCGTCCAGCGGGATGCCGCGCATGTCGGCGCCCGAGCGAGCATAGGCCTGGATGCCGCCCAGGTAGGAAGGCTTCTCCAGGATAATGGGGGAACCCTCGTCCAGGAAGAGCAGCGCGAGAAGGTCCAGGCCCTGCTGGGAGGACGACGTTACACATATCTGCTCTTTCTCGGCCTCGTCGCCGAACTCGTGCATGTGGGCCAGCAGGGCGTCGAGCATTTCGTCCTCGCCCCTGGTGGGCCCGTACTGCAGCGCAAGGTAGCCCTTTTCCTTGAGTACCTTCACTGTGATTTCGGCTATCTCGTCGATCGGGAAGAGGGAAGGACTGGGGAGGCCGCCGCCGAAGGAAATGACCCCCGGCTTGCGCGTCCACTTCAGGATTTCCCTGATTTCGGATCGGAAGATCCTGTTCGACACGCCGGAGAATTCGTAAGCCATATTAAGCCCTCCTGTATTCTTGCATATCCGCACCATTATACCAGATCGCATGCCCTTGTGGCTCCAAAAAACGCCGGGTCGGTGGGGTGCCGGACGGGGTGTCAGTGGAGCTTCAATACCATGGCTATGCTGCAGCGCCTGTAGCGCTTGGCATCATCCCCGGGAACCGGCGAGCGCGTGATCTTGCGGAAGCCCAGTTTGCGGTAGAGCCTGCAGGCCTTCTTCAACACCGGACTCGTGTGCAGGTAAACCTGCCGGGCGCCGTCCTTCCGGGCGCGCTCGATTATGGCCTCGGCCAGGGCCGTCCCGACTCCGTGGCCCTGTGCCCGGGCTGTCACGCCCATCTTGGCAATCTCCATCACGCCATCACCATGCTTGATCAGGGCGCATGTGCCGACGACCCTGCCGTCTAAGAGCGCGAAGAGGATAGTCCCGCCCCTCTTCAGGATTTTGCGGTTGGGATCGCCGAGGACACTGATGTCGGTTTCCTCAACGGTGAAGTACTTCTCGAGCCACTCGATATTGAGGGAGTTGAAGTGCTTCTTGTATGCCGGCCTGTAGTCCACGATCTTGATACGCGGGGTGGTCGGAAGTCCCAGCCTCTTGCTGACCCTGTTCGCCATCGAGTTCTCGTCGAGGGCCGCTTCCACCCGGGTGAGGTCACCGAGGAGATCCCCTCCGGACTCTTTGAGGAGGGCGCGGTTGGCGAGCCTGATTTCGCTCCAGACCGGCTCGAGCTCGTCGATCAGCTGGCGGCCCATGGGCGTCAGCTGGAGAAGCCTCTTTCGCTCATCGCTTTCGTCTTTGCTCTGACCTATGAGGCCCCGGGCCAGGAGCTGGGCGGCGATCTGGTTGACGGCCGGATGCGAGAGCCCGAGAGTCCTGGCCAGTTCGGTCACCGACATCGGGGACTCCTGTCCCAGCGCGTAGAGAATGGAGAACCAGTTGGCCTTGAAGTCGATCCCGAGGTCGCGATAAACCCGCGACACGTCCTTCATGAGCCTCTCGCTCAGTCGCCTGAGGCGGGTGGCAAGCGCCAGTTCCTTAAGGTGCGCAATGAAATCCATTGATGCCCCTTCGAGTGTGGAGACCATTGTAAACATGAAACCGGGAGAACTCCAGAAGAAACAGGTAATGGCCCAAGCCAATAGAAAACCGGGGCTCTCGCGAGAGAGCCCCGGATACTGACAAACAAACAGAACTACCTTACAACGAGCATCTTCTTTGTGGCCGAGTACTGGCCGGTACTCATCTTGTAGAAGTAAACGCCGGCAGCCACTTTTTCACCCTGAACGTTCTTGGCGTCCCAGGTTGCCGCATAGCGGCCGGGCTCCACCTGCTCGTTCAACAGGGTCCGTACCAGCTGGCCCATAGCGTTGTAAACCTTTATGCTCACATCGCTGGTGCGGGCCACCTCGTAGCGTACCTCAGTCCCGGTCGCAACCGGGTTCGGCGCGTTCTGATGCAGCGCCCACTTGAACGCCTGCTGATTCGGAATGTCGCTTGTGCCACCCGTTCCGGTGCCGTTTGAAGGCAGTCCGAAGACATCCTCGAGGATGGTTCGGAACAGGTCGACCCTACCTTCGTAGTTGCCCGGAGTGTATGACTGACGTCCGGCCGGCACGGCGCCCGAGCAGTACTGCTTCGTATGGTTGACGCTTGCGCACTGGTCGAAGTTGACCAGCACCGACTGACCCACACCCTGGTACTCGACGTATATGGCCATGTCGGCCTGTGGCACGTCGGGGTTGAGTACCGTCATGAGCGGCTGGGCAACATAACCTGACGGCGGAGCCACTTCGGTCTTGACCCAGCTCATGTCCTTGAGATAAGGACACTCGCGGTACACCAGCATGGTGTCGAGGTCGAGCGCGGTCGGCGTGCCGAACACTGTCACAGCCGGAACACCGGCAGCGTAAATGTAAGGCTTGTCGAATGCCGACGGGACTTCATCCAGATAGTCGCATCCCATGATACCGCTCAGGAACTCACCGCCCAGCGAGTCCTCGCCGTTCCCGCCTTCGGGTTCAGGCGCCGCGCTGTATGCGGTCCTGTCGCCGCAGAGGAGCACTTTTCCTCCGCCGGCCAGGTAGTTACGCATTTCAGTCTGCGCCTCGACGTCAAACAGGTTGCCGTCGAAGTAGGGACCGGTGAACCAGACCACCGCGTCGTAGTCGGTATTCCAGGTGCAGAGGTAGTGAATGTGAAGACTGCTTCCGCCACCCAGAATGTCGAATTTGTCATAGCAGTAGCCCGCGTCCCGCAGGGTCGCCTCGTAGATGTCTTCCAGCGGCTCGATGTTGTCGTCCGCCGCAAAACACTGGGCGTAGTTGTAGTTCCTCCGGCCGTATCCGTCGACCAGCAGGATCTTCACGCCCTCGTATTCCGCCGGGTACATGGGCAGGATCGAGAATGTGAAGTAGTCGATGCTGCCGCCCTCGTGATCCGGATCCGACGGGTCAGCCGTGTTCGGGAAATACTCCTCGTTGCTCAGCTGATCCGTGCAGAGCACGTAGTACCAGACCTCTGTCCCCGGCTCCCACTCAGACATGCTGAAGTCAGCCGGCACGAAGGTGGCGTAGTACTCGCCGCCTATATCGGGATCGAGCGGGTCGAACGGCTGGTACTGTGTCATAGACACAGTCACCCAGGTCGCGCCCTCATCGATGCTGCCAATGAGCTCGACCGCGCTTATGTAATCCTTGTCGGTAACCTCAACATAGCACTGGTTACTCGCCCTGATGGGCACGGATCCGTCGTAGTAGTTGAGGGTATCGGAATCATAGGCGTCGAACCCCGAGTTGTACGCGCAGAGGTCCATATCGAGGAACGAGTCGTGCAGCAGGTCCATGTTACGGGCCGTAAACACCGACGCGTTTCCGTCGAAGAAACCGATCGAGACGTTATCGATCAGGTTCTCAGTGCCCTTGTGCTTTCCGCGGCAGAAATCGCCGAGGCCCGACTGGTCCAGCATGTCGAATCCGAACTGCATCGAGTCGTGAGACGTGCCATAGAACGGGGTAACATCCTCTTCCCGGTCGAAGTTCCAGAAGAAGCATCCGCCCGACATCACGAGGTCATCGAGATTGATCCACGGGCACCAGGTCTCATTGCCCCTGTCGTAGAACCTGACCCGGGTGTCGGTGAAATCACATGAGATGTCCTGTGTGCACATAAACTGGTCGTACTGCACGACGCAGCCCGTCTGCACAAGCGGCATGCTCGGAGTCACGAGCCTGTAGAGCCACCCGTTCCTCCACGGTACTCCCACAGGGTAGCCGCCTTCGGGCCTTCCCCTGTACACGATCGAGGAGTCCAGCGTACACGTGGTCCTGTCGCCGCCGTCACCGCCTTCATAGGGAGGATCGGGGTCGTGGACCATATGCCACTGGTCGATGATGCCGTCGGGATCCGGGAAGCTCCAGTAGGAGTCCAGCCCGCTTTCGAAGTCCTGGCTGTACACATGGCCGATGTCGCCTCTGACGATGACGTTATCGACATACGCGGCGCCGTCGGTCTGACCCCTGCCGTCCATATCAGACCAGTTCGGGTCGGATACGAAACGCCACCTGAACTGCGGAGCGCTCGTCATGGAGTATTCGGACGATGAGATTTCGGCCTTGAAAGCCGGCCAGGCCGGGTCGGACCTCTGCTGCCAGTTGCAATTCAGCAGGTTGTTGACGTCGGTGTTTCCCCAGTAGTCAGGGTTCCCGAGACCGTTCGGGTCACCACACTGGCCGCCGGGGTTGTTGCTCGTAGCGTTGAATATTCCAAGCGTCTGCCACTGCGTCCCGTCGTAGAAATCAATGTAGAAGTAGTCGTACTTGCATTCTGTATCGTACCTCGGATCGAAGTATATAGTACAACCATTAGCTACGTTGAAAGTCCCAGGCAGGTCGAGTTCGGCAACGCAATTCCACCGGTTGCCATAGCCAATCTGGTTGAGCCATGTTCCGCACTCAACCGGCTTGCCATCCCACAGGCTGTCGGTTCCGCACCACAGCGCCGAGTCACCGCAATATGCGCGCTGATCGCAGCGGTACGAGTCCATGTGCCAGAAGTTGATGCCGGTCTGGGATGGAAGTGAGAAGATGTCATAGTGCCAGAAGCACTTGGTGTCCCAGGGAGAGTTGGTCCCGCAGGAATCACCATAGGGCCAGTTCTGTTCCCAACACCATGTCTCACTGCCATCGGGTCCACCCTCGCCCTCGCCGCCGTGGCCACCCAGCGGGTCGCCCGGACAGTAAGAGTCGTCGCTGTGGACCTGAACCCAGGTCGTATCTCCGGCCTGAAGGATTACAAACGGGGCATTGGCTTGCAGTCTGCCGACTGCGTAATCCGGTGGCGGATGATTGCCCACGGACTCTCTCATGGCGAAAGAGGACGTGGCGAAGCAGCTAATCAGCATGCCCGCTGCCACCAGCACAGCTACTGAAAGCTTCATAGTGTCACCTCCAAAAGTAACAGGCCTAATGCTCATCGGCGCCGACAAGCAACGGGCCTACAGGGGAAGCCTGATCATGAGTTGTCGGTTGTCGTCGGACAGGTTGTAACTGGTTTCCCCTCCGTGGCACGTGGGAAACTCGTAACTAGTCTGCATCACCTCCTCGTGCACGTTGTATTTCAGTGTACGAAATAAGACGCACTCTATCCCCTTCTTTCCAACTATACTCAAGTTCCAGATATCCGCTAGGGGTCAAAAAGGCGCGAGCGGGGCCCCGCCGGGGCCCCCATCGGGGTCAGGTCTCAAAATGCACAATATGAGCGGCTTAAGCCTACTCCCGAGCCTACTTATAGGCCTTCAAGAGCCCGGTCCTCTCGTTGAATTCTCGTATGCGGTCGTCCCAGTCCCGGTAGGAGTTCATCTTGCTTGTCCAATAATCATCGTCGTACCACTGGGCATTCAGCTCATCAACGGTCTTGCCCTGCTGCTCAATCCACGTGAAGTACTTGAGATTGTGAACGCGTTTGCGCTCCCAGTATGTGAGTTCCAGCATGTGGTCAATGCTTTGCTCCATGAGGCATGTGTCGAAGTCCTTCGCGGCGTCAATCTCGGTGTACTTGCCGTGTTCGTCATGCATCTCCTGAAGCCTCGACTGGTAGAGCTCCATCGAGTCTGTGGCGACCGTGAAAATGCAATCGTCTTCATTCATTTCGTAGTACTTGGCCATCTTGATGGCGCCAAGGAGGTTGGCCACCGACGAGATCCCGAAGAGGTCCAGCTGGTCCACGAACTCACCCGGGACTCCGGCCTTCCGGAGATACTTCTTCCCGGCTTCCTCGTTGAAGAGACGGATGAGCCTGACGCAGTGCTCGTCATCGATGCCTGCAACCATGTCCATGTTTCTTATGTTGTGAATCCACGGCACATGCTTGTCGCCGATTCCCTCTATCCTGTGTTCCCCGTAACCGTTGTAGAGGAGAGTGGGGCATTGTACGGCCTCACCGGCGCATACCCTGACGCGCGGGAACTTCTCGCGGATGTAATCGGTGCAGCCCAGCGTCCCGGCCGAGCCCTGGGTCAGGAAGATGGCTGAGAGCTTCTCGCCGCGCTTCGCCTCAAGCTTGTAGACCTCCTCCATGGCCGGCCCCGTGACCGCATAGTGCCATACGGAGTTTCCGAACTCCTCGAACTGGTTGAGAACCACTATCTCATCGGGCCTTTCGCTCTTGAGCTCATGGGTCTTGTCATAGACCTCTTTGACATTGCTCTCGGTTCCCGGCGTGGCATGAATCTCCGAGCCCACCATCTTGAGGTATTCGAACCTCTCCCTGGACATGCCCTCGGGCATCACGGCGATGGAGGTACAAGCCAGGAGGTAGGAGTCGTACGCGCCGCCGCGGCAATAGTTGCCCGTGGAAGGCCACAGGGCTTTCTGCGTCGTGGGATCGAACTCGCCGCGAACGAGCTTCTCGACCAGCGGACCGAATGTCGCCCCCACTTTATGCGCGCCCGTGGGGAAGAACTTGCCGATCAGCACGAAAATCCGCGCCTTGACGCCGCTCAGCTCGCGGGGGATCTCGAAGTAATTGACGCCGTCGAAACCGCCGCCCTGCTTTACGGGCTCGTTCTTCCAGGTGATCCTGAACAGGTTCCTGGGGTGAAGGTCCCAGAGGCCTACGCCCTTGAGCTCTTCCACGATGCCGGCCGGTATCGTGCCGGGGTCCCGCATCTGCTCGTAGGTGGGAATAATGATGTCCCTCTCGCGGCATCTCTTTACAGTGTTCTCGAGTACCTGTTCTTTGCTCGGCATTTCTTCTGACTCCTTGTGAGCGTGCCTGTCACGGGTATATGCTGTGTCAATCGGTAAGGAGAATGTTAACAATATCGCAAGGTGAAATCAAATACCAACGTCAGGGAATAACAGCGGTCGGGGGTCAGACGGGGTTAGGTCTTGAAACGCACAGTGGATAAGGGGTCAGGTCTTGAGATGCACAGTTCAAGCGCCTGATGCTGCATGTGTTGACACATGCAACACCTGCAAGGATAATCATGGGGACTTCCCGATGGGAGGGGTGTCCGCGCAGCAATGCAGGAGGTGCCGTACGCTTGGATGATACGCGTGCATCGAAGGTCGAACGCCTGGTCCTCGCGAGTTTCTTTCTCAGCGGGTTTGCGGCGCTCGTCTATGAGGTGAGCTGGCTCCGGCTCGCCGGCCTCTACTTCGAGAGCACGGCCTACTCGGCGGCGACGGTCGTCGCAATTTTCATGGGAGGGCTGGCGCTCGGGAGCTATCTATCGGGCCGGGTCGCGAAGCGAAGCGGCGACCTCGTTCTGGTCTATTTCAACCTGGAAGCCCTCATAGGTCTTATCGCGCTTCTCATCCCATGGCTCTTCACCTCCGTGAGGCCGCTGTTCGGCGGCATATACCGGAGCACCTACGACTACCAGTTTGTCTATCACACGCTTCGCATCCTGCTCTCGGCGCTTATCATGCTGCCGCCGGCCGTGTTGATGGGGATGACGCTGCCGGTTCTCATCGAGGCGCTCACCCGCTCGTACAGCGGTCTCAGCCGGAAGGCAGGATTTCTCTATGGCGTCAACAGCGCCGGCGCGGCTGCAGGCGCCGCCCTCACCGGTTTCATTCTGCTGCCGCGGCTCGGGATATTCAGATGCACCCTGGTCGGCGTGGCCGTCAATTTCGCCATAGCGCTTTCCGGATACCTGGCGCTGGGGCGCTTCCCCTGGGCGGTAAGGGCCGCTCAAAAAGCGGCCGGGGAAGTCAAGACAGCGCTTGCCACGCGCAGGTACATCCTCGCGGCCTTCGCCATCTCAGGCTTCTGCGCCCTGTGTTATGAAATAGTCTGGACCAGGCTGCTCATCGCCAGCCTGGGCCCGGCGTCATATTCTTTCGCTACCGTGCTGTCCTGTTTCATTCTCGGTCTGGCGGCCGGCAGCGCCGCCTTTGCGGCCCTGTCGCCCCGGGTAAAGGACAAACTCTTTTCATGCGGGTTGCTCATTGTTCTTACGGGGCTCGCCGCCGCGTTCGCGGCCATCCTGCTGCCGGGCCTGCCGCGGCTCGCCTCCAGGCTCATCTCCGAAAACCAGGAGAGTTTCGGGGCGGTTGTCATGGTCAAGTACGTGCTCGCCTGCCTGGTGATTCTCCCGCTCACGGTTTTTTCCGGGGCGCTCTTCCCGGCGGCCGCGTCCGCCTATGTGCCCGATGCGAGCCGGCTCTCCGAGCGCATAGGCAGACTGTACGCGGGAAACAGCCTGGGCGCGATCGCGGGCTCGCTTGTGGCTGGCTTCGTACTGCTCCCCGCAATGGGGGCGCATCGCGCAGCCGTGCCCGTGATCATATTGCAGCTCGGCCTGGGGCTGTACATAGTGGGAAGGGCCAGGGGCCGCAGGTGGGTTTCGTATCTGGCGCCGGTGCCGCTGGCTGCCGTCGTGATACTTCTCCTCCGTCCCGCTGCCGACCCGCGCTTGCTCTACGGGGGCGGCTACCTCTACTTCTGGCAGTACCAGGATTTATCCGGCGATCAGATCCCCATCGAGATGCGCACGCTTCTCTATCACCGGGACGGTCCGGGTGGAACGGTCACGGTGAGCCGCTCCTCCGACGGTGCCAAGACCTTCCTGGCGATCGACGGCAAGACCGACGGCTCGAACGATCCGTCCGATATGATGACCCAGTCCATGCTCGCGCATCTTCCCATGGTTCTCCACGGAAATCCCCGCGACGTCCTCATAATCGGGCTCGGTACGGGGACGACATATGCGAGCGCCCTTGCGTACCCGGCCGACAGGGTAGAATGCGTGGAGATATCCAGAGAAGTAGTCGAGGCCTCGCGCTTTTTCTACTCCGCCTACGACAGCACCAGGATGCGCGACCCCAGGGGAGAGGTGATTGTCGGGGACGGCCGGAGTTTCGTCTTTTTCCGGGAAGACGAGTATGACGTAATAGTCGCGGAGCCTTCCAATCCCTGGCTGAGCGGCATGGGGAATCTCTTCACGGTCGAGTATTTCAACGCCATGCACAGGCGCCTGAGGCCCGGCGGTGTTTACTGCCAGTGGCTGCACGGTTACAGACTGAGCCCGGGGACCTTCAAGTCCGTCGTCAAGACATTCGCAACGGTCTTTCCTCATGCGTCCCTGTGGTGGGTCAACATCACCGGCGGAGACTTCCTTCTCGTGGGCTCGGAGCATCAGCCCGCCGTCACGGTGGCCGGAATAGACCGGGCCATTTCGGAGTACGGCATCAGGAATTATCTGCGCGACGACGGGGCCATGTCGGCTTATTCATTCCTCCGGCGTTTCGTCGCGTCCGACATCGACCTCAGGCGCTATGCCGCGGAGGGAAAGCTCGTTACCGACGACAGCGCCTTCCTGGAGTACTATGCGTCGCGTGAGATGTATGCCAGCGTACTTGACGTGCTTCACCGCGAGCTCGCCTCCCTTTCAGGCTCTCCGCTCGCGCTGCTTGACGCCCGCGACGCGCGCGATGCGGGCGTGAGGGCGCGGCTGGCTCTCTACGATGACAACCGGCGCACGTTTATGGAATTCATCTATACCGACTCGCCCGACGACCCCTGGGCGCATCCCATCTACAGGACGAAGCGGGACGATTGGAAACAGGATGAAGACATATCGGTGTCTCTTGGGCAGAGCATGACCGGATACGCCGAGCGCCTCTACCTTGAAGCGCAGAACATCCCGTACGGGGAGGAGCGGCGCCGGCAGATTAAGAACATTCTGCGCGGATATACCGAGGCGATGAGTTTCGCCAGGCCGCGTGAAACCGACATTGAGAACCTCGCCGTGCTCTACCGTGACATCGGGGAACTCGCCACGGCTCTGGAGACGCTCGACGCCGCTCTCGAACTCGGCTACGAGAGCGTAGGCATACACGAGATCCGGGGAGAACTCCTCTACGCGCTTGCCTCGGAAGAGATCTCAAGGTCCCAGGAGGATGGAGGTGGGCAGCCCGGGGCCGGTGAGCACGCTGCCGCAGCCGAGGACTATCTTGAGGGGGCCTGTGAGGCCTACCGGAGGGCCACGGAGCTCGAGCCCGGCAATGTGAATCACTGGCTCAATCTCGGAGCCATCATGAGGGCGCTCGGGGACTATGATTCGGCCAGGGCGAGCTGGCAGAGAGTGCTCGTCATCGACCCCGACAACGAGAGCGCGAGAAGAGGACTCGCAACCATCGGCGATTAGCCGGCTTCCCGCCCGGACTACCTCACCAGCACAACTCGTCTCACGTGACGGTCGTTCGCGCTGGCGCAGCGTATGAAGTAAACGCCGGGTGCCGCCGCGCCGCCCCTCGTGTCGCGGCCGTCCCAGGTCACGCTGTGATCGCCGGCTGCATATGCTCCATCCGCGATGGTTCTGACAAGCCTGCCCTTTACGTCGAAGACCTCCATGGCAATGTCGGCAGCCTCCGCCAGCGAGAATGCGATGCGGGCTTCGGACTTAAACGGCATCGGATATGGTCGCGACAGGTACACCAGGCGCGAGCCGGCCGCAACCGGCATGTCCACCGGAACGCCAGACCCCGACTCGGACTGTATGAAAAAGAGATCGGCCTGGCCGTGCCTCTGATCGGTCCACACGATAGACACTTTTCCCGCGACATCGGCGGTTACGCATGGAAGCACCGAAGGCTCCGTCGCCGTCGTGATCCTGGCCTGGTCGCCCCAGACCGAGCCGGACTTCGCCACGGTATATATCTCGGTGTCCACATGCCTGTGGTCCGACCACGCCACGTGTACTTTTCCCGCGCCGTCGACGGCGACAGTCGGCGTAGCCGTCTCGAAACCGCCGGTGACTATCTTCTCCACCGGCTGCCATGCGGCGCCGTCATACATCGCGTGGAAGATGCCGGTGTTGATGTTCTCGCCGTCTTGCCATACGACATGAAGCGAGGAGTCCGGCCCCGCGGCGATCACCGGGTTGCGCGAGAAGGAGGAATCACTTGAAATCCCCGTGCGCCCTGACCAGACCAGTCCGTCCCAGCTCTTGTGCACGATCTTCTCCATCTCATCCGGGGTATTGGCGGTCTGCCTCTCGTATACCAGATGCAGCAGGCCGCCCGCTCCAAACGCCATGGAAGGCCGGTATGAATCCCTGGCCGGGGAGGCGTCGACGTCGACCGGCAAAGACCAGCCGGCCGCTGTCCGGAACGCGAACTGCACCGTTGCCGTCAGGTAGGCGCCACCCTGGCGGCTCTCCCATGCCAGGCAGACGGCCGTGTCACACACCGCAAGCGCGGGGTTCCGGTCTATTTCATTGTAGAAGGTGACTCGTTCGTCGGCCGACCAGCCACCCGTCTCATCCCAGGACTTGTAATACACTTCCTGGTTTCCGTCCCGCCAGTCGACCCACGCGACGTGGAGCCCGCCGTCCGGGCCGAGGGCGATGCAGGGCCCGAAGGAGTGGCTGAGGTCGTCGGTGAGCCTCACCTCTGTCTCCCAGGCGCCGCCCGACCTCTTGCGATAGTAGATCTCGCCGTTATCATCCCTGGTGTCGGCCCACACGAGGTGAAGCGTGCCGTCGTCTTCGGTGACCATGGCGCGCCCGCCCGGGAAGCATGTCTGAGAGCTGCCGTCTCCGGACGTCAGGCGCTCCTCCGCCTCCCAGCCGGCGAGCAGGGTGCTGCCCACCGTCACTGTCTCGTATGCGTGCCCCCCGATGCTGTCGGTGTAGCTCGGATACGCTGCAGAGCTGGCCGGAACGATGCCCTGGGACTTAAATGACATTCCCCATTCGCCCGCCGGCCCCATGGCTACGACATCCCAGGAGACGGTGGCGCTGTCATTGGAGGCCATGTTCGGAAGCGCAATGGTGGCCGAGCCGCCCGCCAGGCTCAGGCCCGCCGAGAGGCTTATGCTTGCCTCGCAGTTGGTGCAGGGGTACAGGCCGCTGAACCAGTTGGGGCCCGGGTAGAGAACCTTGAGGTCCACCGTGAAAGTGTCGCCGGCGCTTACTGAGTTCTCTATGATGGGGGTGAGCACCCACGGGCTCGCCATCATTCCCCAGTGCCCGCTGTATTCCCAGAGGTCATCCACGAAGAAGGTCTGATCGACTATGAGGTCGGGCCCGCAGAGACCGCCCGAATACCACGGGTCGTGCATTATGAAAACGTCCAGACTGTCGTCATAACCCTTCACGACACGGTAGTGGCCGGCGGTGTGAGTTCCGCTGAACCAGGTGAGAACGAACACGGGGACCTGCGACCACACGGCGTTCTTGAGCTTCTGGTTCGGGTTTGACAGGATGATGTTGTCCACGCAGGCGTAACCGAGTTTTCGCTGCGTGTAACCATCGAGCGCGGGGTCCTGTATGGCGGTGCTCATGCCGCTGAAGTGGCCCGCCCGACGCATGTCGCTCCTGTTAGTTCCGGAACCGACTACGTCATTAGCGACATCCGCGATATTGTGCTGCCCGATCTCCTCGCCATGGTAGTCCATTATCATCTGCAGCGATGAAGGGCCGCAATACCAGCTTGTTATCTGAAAGTGATAGGGTATGCCCGGTATGTCATAGCATGCGGGCATGGCACCGAGCGCCGGCTGCGGCTGGCTCTCGGAGGCTCCTGCTCCCAGGCCCGGTCCGGGCCCGGCCACATCCGGCCGCACTGCGCGCGAAACGAGCACCCTCTCGGCCGTGCCGTCCAGCGATCCCAGCATGTCTGCTTCGCGGCGCACGGCATCTATGAGCCACGACTCCCCTGTGGGCGCCGTGAATTTCCAGTAGATCTGCCTGTCGCAGCCCTCGATCATGAGCGGGTCGGGGACGTCCCCCTCCAGTCCCATCGCAAGGCGGCCGGCCGAGACCCTGGCGGCGGCTTCGGGCGCGGACACGGGAGGGAAAGTGTCGATGGGGAAGTTGAAGTTGTACCACAGGCACTTGGTGGCGTCGGCGTCGATACCGATAAGGCCCACCAGGCGGCCACCCGCTGCCCGGACGGGTATGAGCCCGTATTCGCGGGCCATGGTCTCGGGATGGTGAACGAAGTAAACCTCGTCCGGGCTCGCGTCCCGGAGGTCGGCCTTGGGAATGATCCCGTCGCTTCCTACTCTTACAGCGCGGTCAATCGCGTCACGGGCGATGCCGAGAGCCCTCTCGTCAGCCTGTCCGCCGGCCGTGGCCGATCCGGCCAGCAGCAGAACTGACACAACTATAAGAATCGCCTTCAGTCTCAACTTGTTTGCCCCCTTTTTGATGCTGCCGTCTTTACTCTATCGCTTTGTTCTATCGCTTTGTTATATCAATGTGCCGATAATGTGCCCAATCCGGCGCGCGCCATTTGGAACTGCATCTGCCATCAAGTATCTTACCATAGATGGTGAGAAGTGACAACCCGCGGAGGCCTCGCCTAAAGCGCCTCCGAATCCTGCCGATTGAGAGCTCCGGCAGGCCGGGTTGACACCACTCCTTGAAATGTCGGCGGTTTTCGGGTATATGTGGGGTAGGAGAGAAGCCTCGTGCCGGAGAACGCACTCAGTGAGAACAACCGCGGAGGTATATCAATGAAGACCCGGGTGTGCATCCTGCTGATCCTCGCCCTGATCCTGTCCATTTCCTGCAGTAAGAGTACGAGCGAGCCGGAGGCTCTCTCAATAGAGGACCTGTTGGTCAAGAACAATGAACTGGCCGGTTGGACATATGGCGGCGAGAGATGGGTGGCCCGTAACTCAACCGAGCTCTTCGCCGAGATAAACGGCGCCGGGGACGTAAACATACGCAATGGTTTCCAGGAAGGCGCGAGCCAGGACTACGAGGGGACGATCAATGCGGCTACGGTCATGCTCAAACTGACCATCTTCGACCAGACCACTAACGCGAATGCCAGGACTGTCTATGAGGATCCCGATACGGGCATGGGAGGGGCTGTCCCGTGGGTCGACGGAGCGGGCGAAGAAGCCCGTTATCTTTCGACCTCGCTTTCTACTACGCTGACATTCTATCGCGACAAATACTATGTCCTGCTCAACATAGGCTCGGGTCTGGACGAAGCGCTAAACGTCCTTAAGCAATTCGCGCTCAACGTCGACGGGAAGATCCTGGACAATGAGTAGATTACGGCGCATTGTCCAGCTCGCTGTCTTTGCGCTCTTCCTGCTCCTCATAATACAGACCGTATCGCCGGTCGAGTCCGCCGTCAGGCCGGACTTCTTCCTGCATCTCGACCCGCTCGCCGCGGTGTCGACAGCCCTCTCGTCCTGGAGCGCAGGCGTCATCGTCGCCAGGTTCCGCGCGGCCATCGTGGTCGCGCTGCTCACGGTGCTTCTGGGTAGGTTCTTCTGCGGCTGGATCTGCCCCCTGGGTACCACGCTGGATATCTGGGACCGGCTGATACAGAAAAGGCGGAAGAAGGCGCGCGAGGCGAAAGTCGCCCACTCGCGGGGCCTGCGCAATCTCAAGTACTACATACTCGGACTGTTTCTATTTGCGGCCCTTTTCAGCACTCAGATAGCGTATATACTTGATCCGATTCCCCTGGTGACCCGCAGTTATGCGGTGGCTATTTACCCTTACTTCACTTATGTAGCCAAGGCCACTCTGTCTCCGCTATGGCAGGTGCCGCTGGTCAGCAGCTTGTCCGAACCGCTTTACACCTTCCTGAAAGCGCATGTCTTTTACCCCAATCCAGACATCGGCTACCAGACCATAACCTGGCTCCATCACGCCACTTTCGCTTTCTTTGCCGGCGTGCTCGCGCTCTCATTCCTTCATCCGAGGTTCTGGTGCAGGTATCTCTGCCCGCTCGGGGCGCTGCTCGGCCTTCTTTCCAGCGTGAGTATTCTGCGGTGGACCGTGGCCCGGGACAGGTGCACCCAGTGCAATCGCTGCGCCCTCGAGTGCAAGACCGCGGCTATCGCGGAGAAGGCCGAGGGCTACTGGGTGCAGGAATGCGTCGAGTGCTTCAACTGCGAGGGCGTCTGCCCGACGAAAGCCATCAAACTGAAGTTCCAATCGCCGGTTCTGAGCCTTCGCCGGGAGCGCGAGAGCGTTCCCGGAGGCCTTGGCCTTTCGAGGCGCCATTTCGTCCAGTCTGCCGCGATAGCCGCGGTCACAGTTCCGTTTCTGAAGCTGAGGACGACCGACCGCGACCCCGGCCCGTGGCTCATCAGGCCGCCGGGCTCGCTCGCCGAGGAAGGCTTTCTCGACCGGTGCATACGCTGCGGGGAATGCATGAAGGTGTGCCCCACCAACGGGCTCCATCCCACGCTCTTCGAGGCCGACCTGGAGGGCATAGGCACACCGAAACTCGTGCCCTCTCTCGGTCATTGCGACTATGAGTGTAACTCCTGCGGCGAAGTGTGCCCGACGGGGGCCATAGAGGAGATCGCGCTCGAGGAGAAGAAAGAGACCAAGATCGGGACCGCTTATTTCAATAAGAACAAATGTTACCCGTGGAATGAGAACATCAACTGCCTGGTCTGCGAAGAGCACTGCCCGACGCCCGAGAAATCCATCAAGTTCTGGGACGTGGAAGTACTCGAGCAGGAGACCAACAGGATCATCACGATCAAGAGGCCGTACGTGGTGACCGAGACCTGCATAGGCTGCGGTATTTGCGAGAACAAGTGCCCCTTGAAGGACGAGCCCGGCATACGGGTCACGGCGAGGGGCGAAGACCGTCACCCGGAGCGCTACTCAGGAGGAAGAGGTGTCGAACCGCAAACTGAAGGTCTTTAGAAAAGCGTACATGCTCATCCTGGTCCCGGCGCTCTGCGTATCGCTCGCCGGATGCGGGGAAAAGGGCGGCCGGAGCGAGCTCGCCGCGCTGCTCCCGGATCCGGGCTCGGTCGCCGGGGCCGGTGACATGGGCGAGGTCCTCGAGTACGAGGAGACTACCCTCTACGATTTTCTAAACGGAGGCGCCGAGCTCTACTTCGATTACGGCATAGCCCGCATAGCATCGGCCGAGTACAGTACGGCCGCCGGCAAGGCGGTAGAAGTGAGCGTCTACGACATGCAGAGTCCGGCCGGCGCATTCGGCATCTATAGCAGCGCCCGTTACGCGGGGGCCGAATTCGTTTGCGTTGGTAATGAGGGTATGCTGTCGGCCTCGTCGCTCGACTTCTGGAAGGGCAAGTACTACTGCCGCCTGGTGACCTTCGACTCCGAGCCCGAGACCCGGGAAGTCATGCTCGAACTCGGCAGGGTTCTAGCGGGGAACATTAAGGGCGCGGGTTTGCCGCCGGCTGTCATCGGGCTCTTGCCGGAAGCCGGCAGGGTCGCGCGGAGTGAGAAGTACTTCACGGGCGCCCTGGCTCTTAACAACATCCGGTACATAAGCGGCGAAAACGTTTTCAAACTCGGCGACCGGACGCGCGGCGCCGCGGCGCAGTACGAAAGCGGAGGGACCATTTTCACCCTTATAGTGATAGAGTACGGTACGGAGGGAGAGGCCCGTGCGGGGATGGATTCTTTCCGGGAACACGCCGGCGATGGTGGCGGCGCGCTCGTTGAGCAAAGCGGCAGGTTCATAGCCGTGGTCTGCGATCTCGAGGGCGAGGCGGCCCGGGCGGCGCTGGGAAACGCAACGGCCGGGCTCGACGAGCAGCAGTAGAAAATAGAAGGCATAACAAGGAAGGTGAGCCATGTCTGGGAAGCAGGTGGACCGTAGAGTTTTCTTGAGGAACATGGCACTTGCCGGGGCGTCGGTGGCATGCCTCGACCTGGCGGGTTGCGGAAAAGAGGGTGGCGGCGATACCGCGGATAGAGCCGCGGGTTATGCCATGAAGGGCGAGTTCGAGAAAAATGTCGGCCTTGCCGTCGCCCGCGGTGGAGATGACCCCGCGAAACTTGTGAGGGCCGCCGTGGACGCCGCGGGTGGCATGAAGAGATTCGTAAGCGCCGGCGACATGGTCGTCGTCAAGCCCAACATAGGGTGGAACCGAACGCCCGAGCAGGCGGCCAACACCAATCCGTTCGTGGTGGAGGAGGTTGTCCGCATGTGCCTGGAGGCCGGCGCTAAGAAAGTCAAGGTGTTCGATGCGCCCTGTAACCCGGCTACGCGGACATACAAGATGAGCGGAATCGAGGCGGCCGCCGAGCGGGCCGGCGCCGACGTCATTTACATGGATGAGCGCAAGTTCAAAGATGTTTCCATCCCCGGCGGCGTCGCCCTAAAGTCCTGGAATATGTACACAGAGGCCTTTGAGACAGACGTGCTGATCAATGTCCCTATACTCAAGCATCACAGCATGGCCCGTGTGACCATGGGCATGAAGAACCTCATGGGGCTTCTGGGGGGCAATCGCTCGGCCATACATCCCGGGTTCGACCAGAAGCTCGCCGATATAAACACTGTGCTCGTTCCGCACTTGACCATCATCGACGCTTTCCGCGTTCTCAAGGCGCACGGCCCGAATTCGGGCACGCCCGATGACGTCGCCCTGGCCCGGCACGTCGTCGTGGGAACCGATCCGGTTGCGGTCGACTCATACGGCGCCGAGCTATTCGGCAGGGTTACCGGCCAGCAGCTCAAGGGCGCCGATATCGGCCACATAAGACTGGGCCACGAGATGGGCCTGGGCGAGATCGACCTCGGCAAGGTCGAGGTAAATGAAATAGACCTGGCTTAAGCAGCCTGCGAACTTACACGCCTGCCCGGAGACGGGCAGGGTGAACGAGGTTTAGGTTTATGGATCGAAGAGAGTTTATCAAGACCGGCGCCGTTGTGGCGGCTTCAAGCGTCCTCCCCTGGGGGAGCCTGTTTGCCGAAGAGATCAAGCCTGTCGTGTGGGAGATCGAGGGAAGCCCGGCGGCCGCCGTGGAACACCTGTTCTCGTCCATCGGCGGTCTCGAGAAACTCATTCCCGGCGGCGCCGAAGGCGCGACAGTGCTTCTCAAGCCCAACATATGCCTGCCGCATCCGCCGGCTTCGGCGACGACCACGTCGCCCGAGCTCATCGACGCCCTTTGCTCCTACCTCGCGGGGAACAAGGTGAAGAGAATCGTGGTTACCGACCACACGCTGCAGAAGGCGGAGCGGTTTGAGGATAACGCCATCGTCAAAGTCGGTGAGAAGTACAAGCAGGCGAAAGTGATACTCGCCAATGAACAGCGCTATTACGAGCCAACCGAGGTCGAAGGCAAGGTACTCAAGAAGACGGAACTCTTGAAGACGCTCGATCGCGCCGACCTGGTTATCAACGTCGCAACGGCCAAGAACCATTCGGCTACCCACGTAAGCCTTGCCGTCAAGAACCTGATGGGGGTCATCTGGAACCGTTCGGAGTTCCACACCGAGCTCGACCTTCACCAGGCCATCGGCGACCTGGCGCTGGCGGTGCGGCCGGGACTCAATATCATAGACGCGAGCCGCGTGCTCTTGAGCGGCGGCCCCACGGGCCCGGGGCAGGTGACAAAGGACGGCCGGATTTTCGCGAGCACGGACATTCTGGCGCTGGATTCGGTTGTAACGGCCCGCTACGCGTTTGGCGGCAAGACGCTCACGGCGAAAGAGGTGCCGCATCTGCGCGCAGCGTATGATAACGGCGTCGGGGAAATCGACATCAAGAAGATCGACTTACAGAAAGTGAAGGTCTGACCGCATATACCAAGGTATAAACCGGGAGCATCGACAACCCTCTTAAACGATCCCCCGAATACTCGTATGCCTGCACAGCACACTGAATCTATCCCCGGCCGGCTGGCACGGCGCCGGCCAGGTCCCGGGTGCCTGTGTCTCGCTTTCCTGGTTGCCGTCATAGTCGCGCTCTTTCCCGGAAAACCCAGGGCGGAAATAGCCAGGCTCAACTTGAGCCGAGAATACCCCGTCGTGGAGGCCGAGAACCGGGTCTGGATAGGGATGCCGGGCGGGCTCTACCAGTACAACCCCGGGGACGACACCTTCAAGCGCATAACGCTGCCCGTTACAGGCCGCGTGCCGGAAGTGCGGGACCTCTTGTATAGCGACGAGTGGCTGTGGTGCATCCTGGACCAGGGACTCGCGGCGCTCCACATCCGCCTCAATGAATGGCTGTACTTCGATACGGCTGACGGCTTGCCGTCCGGACGGGTTACCGGCCTGGATTTCCACGAAGACTATGTCTGGGTCTCCACGGACAACGGGGCGGCGAGGTACGACCTCTTCATTGAGGAGTGGGAGACCTATGGCTACACGCTGGGTGTTCCCGACAAGTCGGTGAACGATGTGGTGGGCCTCGGAGAGAACGTGTGGTTCGTCACCGACCGCCTTTTCTCCGAGTACGACCCCGAATTCGAGAAATGGAGATATTACTCCGTTTCGGACGACACCACGGCCACGCTGAAGCGCTGCTTTCTTCTCGGCGAGGAACTCTGGCTGGTAAGCGACCGGGGGCTGGTCCGGTACAAGACCAGCCTCCAGACGCAGCGCGCGTTTTCCCATCCTTATCTCACGGCAGAGAACCTGCTGGACCTGATAATCGAAGATAACTCCATATGGGCATTCACGCGGCTGGGCCTTTTCAAGTACGACCAGGTGGCGGCGGTGTGGCGCGAATTTGAGGGGAGCGCCTACCTCGAGACGGCGAATATCGTCGGCGGCTATGTGAGCCGGAGCCAGGTCTGGGTACTTACCGATGAGAACGTGCTGGTCTGGCACCGCGCCGACAAAATATGGGAGGTACTCGACTACGCGTCGGGTCTTTCTACTTCTAAGTTCGAGTCGGCCTATGTGAGTGGCGGCCTTGCGCTGCTTCTCAACCCCGGCGGCGTGGACTACCGCGCGAGCGAGAGCGACCTCTGGCGCAAGCACGCGATTGAAGTCCCGGTGGGTGGTTCCGGCATCTCGGGCCGCAACATATTCAAGAACCTCTTCGACAATGAGGAGGGCGGGTACGTGCCGCTGGGGGCTTACAGGTGGCAGTGGGAAGGCACCAACATGACCTTCATCTACGGTTACGAACAGCGGTATGACAGCCAGGGTATAGGGCTGGGCGCCAATACGCGCTCAGGCGAACGTTTCGACATCAAGAGCCAGCTGGTGCTCGGCGGCGGGCGCACCATAAGCGGTTTCTACAACAACATCGACTACACCGAAACCATGTACGGCATACGGTACCGGAGCAGGGCGGAGGAATTTTTAAGGGAGCTCAATTGGGGTGATTTCAGGCGCGAGTCGGCCGGCCAGCCTTTCGCCGAAACCGCGAGCATATTCGGCGGTAGCGTCTGGCTCCAGGCCGGCGCCAAGACCCCGCGCTTCAAACGAAGCTATGTGACCGCAAAGGGAGAAAGCGGCGAGCGGCGTTCGCAGAAGACGTATGAGTTCTTCGTCGGCGCGACCAGGGAGTCAGCCGTGTATTTCCGTGACACCGAGTACGCGCGGAACCAGTTTTTCGCCGTCCCCGGTATCGAGTCTTCCCAGTCCTTGACCGGGGTAGAGATCTACATCGACGACCTCATTCCGGGCAACAATAACCCGAACACCATGGAGGGCGCAGAGATCGCCGGCGTCGTCGGGGACTATGATCTCGCTATGGCCCCGGAGGAATACTATGTCTACGACAGAGCCGGGGTGATTCGCTTCATGAAATACATAAGTCCCTCATGGACGGTTGTCGCGCGGGTTACCGGCGACGGCGGGATGCGCGAAGAAGTCCTTCAGTACGGGGGGGCGGTAAGCACGGTCCGGAAGAACTTCTACTATTTGAACGCGCAGGAGATCATAGCCTATTCGTTCGACCTTAAGATCTGGGACGATACCGGCCACGAAGTTCCCCTGGGCGATTTCGGTATAGACGCCGATGGCGACGGTGTGATCGACTCCGAGTGGATCGACTATGAAAACGGCATTCTCTTCTTTCCCGACCCCGAGCCCTTCCCGCCGCCCGCCTATGACCCGGCTGACCCGCAGTCCTTCTATGCCCTCTTCGCGACTTTCCACACCGATCTCGAGCTTATCCAGCTCGGGCACAAGAACCTGGTGCGCGGAAGCGAAGTGCTCCTGCTGGACGGCATCACGGCGCAGGGAGGCAGCGACTACGTGCTCGATTACACCAACGGCACGCTCGTCTTCGTGAGAGAGGGAATAGTGAGCTTCGACACCCGGATCGAGATCGTGTACGAGTATCACGTTACGGTCAACAACACCCAGCTCCACAGCGCCCTGGTAAACGTGAGCCCATCGGACAACTACTACGTCCAGGCCGACTGGGTGCAGTTCACCCGGACCGGGGACGAGTTGCCGCAGGGGGACGATCCGGCCAATCTGCTAACCCTCCACGGCGAGGTGCGTGACGAATTCGGCGGATATGACCTCAGGGTCATTCCCGGCATCGCGTATCAGGCAGAGGAGAACGACGTGTCGGGAGGCTACGTAGAGGGCCTGTTGAGCTCGTCCCGCATGCGGTTTCAGACCCGCTACAGCAGCTTCGGCGAAGACTACAGCAACCTGTTCCGGCCCGAGTTCATCCTCGGGGAAGTGAAATCGGACCTGGACGTTTATCTCTCCGTGGATGCGAGAGACGATCTCAGGCTCACGGGGTCTTTCAAGGACGTAAAAGGTTTCGGGGAGGACGGGGTCAACCAGCCCTCCGACCGCTCGGGCCTTCTCGGGTTCCTGCTTCATCGCGAGAGCTGGCCGGGCTGGGAGTTCCAGTACCAGACCTTCCGGACGGAAGAGTACTCGGAGGCGGTCGACAGGTTCTTCTTCCAGAACCGCTTCGACTACCGGGCTCCCAGGTCCGTGAGCAACAGGATCCTGCTTCAGGACCTCAGGCTGGAGTTCTTCCTCCGCACCGGGAAGCAGTCCGGCGAGGAAGAGTTGGAATCGGCCGAACAGGAGTTCCACCACGGGTTCATACGCCTGAATGCCGATGTCAGCGACCGCTTCCAGACCAGCCTCTTCTATCGCCGCAACGACCTCAATGACATAACGCCTGGAATCCCGGAATCGCCGATGACGCGCGCGGAACGTATGCTGCTGACTTTCACGCATGAGGAGTGGCGATTGCTGCAGACTAACTTCCGCATCGAGAACACGCTGGACCAGGGGTTTCACCGGAACTCTCCGCTCAAGGACGCCTGGCTCAACCAGTTCTCGCAGCTCAGCTTCAGGTTCTCGCCGGGCGCCGCGTGGGTGGCCATGTCGCCCCTGTACTTCGAGTTCGGCCTGAACCAGACGATACGCGGATGGGCGGCCACGGAGGCGAATACCGGCGGATGGCTGTGGCGCATGTTCGGTTTCGATACGGCGAACCTGGAGAACTCGTTTCTCATTCGCAACTACTATCTCAGGAACGAGTACCGCCCGACCCCTGCCGTGTTCGTATCTAATCTCATCGAGTGGAATGACCGCGATACCGAGCTGGGGCAGAGCGGGATTGAGGCCGATTACTGGCGCTGGTCCGCGAGGGGCGACGTCAAGGTCGGTTACAACACCCGCCTCACGCTTCGCTACATTCTGCATTCGGAGGACTTCGGCTACGGCCGTACCGTGAACTACCACGAGCCGTCGGCCTGGCTCGAGTACCGCCTGACACGCGACCTTCAGAACACTTTCTACGGCCGCTACCGGCGCACGAGCTCAGATGATCGCAATATCAGCGACACCACCGACGACGTGGAGGCCCGTTACGATCTTATCTGGCGCAAGCAGGGCATATTGAAGATGAGGCGCCTCGAGATACGCCAGACTTTCTCGGGCAAACACTCGCGCACGGATGGCTACGACCGGCGCAGCACCTATGACATCGCATCCAGCACGGGCATCGATCTGTATCCCATACACTCGTTGATAATCCGCTTCCAGGTCAACCTCAGCAGGCATCTGGACGAGCTGATTCCCGTCGACGACCATACGCGCGTCGCGCTTGACCTCAGAACCGCGTTTCACTTCTAGCCGGCCCCGCCCGGCGGGAAACAGGCACGCAGGCCATCAAACGTTGAAATCCGGGCCCGATTCTGTTAGGCTATAGATTGGCAGACGGACAAGCCGACCGGGACGTCTGGGGTTTTGGGTTTTGCAGCGCCGGAGAGGGAGATGGAGCCCCGCAGTCTGGTTTGCGTTTGCGGAGATAGCGGCCTCGGGATCAGAACGCGAGGCCTTTTTGCTTTCTAATAGTGCAATTCGCGGCATCGCCGCTGGTACGAAAGTTGCTCACTAGTCTGGCTGAGTCTTATTCAGAAGGAGCGCAGGAATGACAACCGAGAACTTCTTGAGGGGTATCGACAGGCGTACGTTTCTGAAGATAGTCTCCATAACCGGCGCGGCCGGACTGGTTTACCCGCAGAGGCTGCTTTCGGGCGTCCTGCCACTTGACCTAAGCAGGGTCGTAATGATCGAGGACGCCGCGGCTACGAGCGGCACCACCATCGATGCAAATGTCGCCCAATCGATGGTGAATTGCGGCATCATGAACCTGGCCCAGGCTTTCGATGTGGGCGAGGCCTGGAAGATATTGCTCCCGGGCGTCAGCGAAACCAGCGTAATCGCGATCAAGGTGAACTGCATTAACTCCTCGATGCCGTCCCATCCTCCGGTGGCTTACGCCATCGCCGGCACGCTCAGCCAGATGGATTTCGGCGGGACTCCTTTTCCGGAGAACAACATCATCATCTTTGACCGCACCAACGGCGAATTGAGTTCGAGCGGTTACACGCTCAATACCTCCGCGACGGGCGTGCGTTGCTTCGGCACCAACGAGTCGGGCGTCGGCTACACCGCGGGCACCTACGACGTCAACGGCAGCAGCCAGAGAATCAGCACCATACTCACCGGGATGGCGGATTACATGATCAATCTCTCGGTTCTTAAGAATCACAGCATGGCGGGTGTCACCATGTGCCTCAAGAACCATTACGGGACATGCAACAGCCCGGGTTCGCTGCATGGAAATGACTGCGACCCCTACATCCCGGCGCTGAACGCCCTGGCCCCCATACGAGACAAGCAGAAAGTGAACATCTGTGACGCCCTGCTGGGGGTTTACTCCGGCGGGCCGGGCGGGAGCCCGCAGTTTGCCGCCAACACCCTCATCATGAGCCGGGACATCGTGGCGGTGGACTACCAGGGAAGGGAGATACTGGATGCCAACGGCTGCACGACACTCGGGGACTCGCATCATATCGAAACGGCCGCCGGCTCCCCTTACAACCTGGGTACCAACGACCCGGCCCAGATGGACGTGGTGACTTTGAGTGAACCCGCGGGCGTCGAGGATGGCGCGGGCCTGTCGAGCATCATGCTGCAGCAGAACCATCCCAATCCCTTCAGCGCCGACACGCGCGTCCGCTTCTATCTGCCCGAGCCCGAGCCCGTCTCGATGACGGTGTACGACGTCTCGGGTCGCCGCGTCCGCCGCCTCATAGACAATACCGTGGACGCGGGCTGGCACGAGGTGCCCTGGGATGGGGATACGGACGGCGGCAGGATGGCTGCATCGGGCGTTTACTTCTGCCAGCTTGAGACGCGCGGCTACAAGAAGGCCGTTGTCATGCAGCTCGTGAAGTAGCGGCTCGCCTGACAGTTACCAACTCCGGCCGAAATCCGCCGGCAGCGCCCGGCTGGCTCCGGCCTAACGCAGCAGTATCATTTTCCTGGTAACAGCCTCGGAACCGGTTTTGACCCTGTAGAGGTAGAGTCCGCTTCCCGCCGGCTTACCCGCCGAGTCGCGGCCGTTCCATTCCAGGCTATGCCTTCCCGGCGTAAAGACAGCGTCAGCTAGGTTCCGGACCAGGCGCCCCTCCACCGTGATTATGTCCGCCCGTACCCTGCCCGGGCGAGGAAGTTCGAAGGCTATGCCGGTCGTACCTGCGAAGGGATTGGGTGCGTTCTGGAAGACTCTCAGCGATCCGCTACCATAGTCCGGTGTTACCGCATCGGTTCTCCTCGCGAGAACGTACGAGCCGAGTGTGTTCACGAATGCCGTGACCCTGGCCCGGTCCCGTCTGAGATAGGAATCGAGCGGGATCAGCCGCCCGTCCTCGATTCTGGCCAGAGCGAGGAACTCGGGATCCGTGACATGCTCGCCATACTCAATCGAAATCTCGAAGACGCCGTTAATTTGAAGCGAACCGGGAGAGAGGCGGTATACCGTCGCGCCGGCGCCGCAAGCGGGATCCAGCGTAGCGCCCGGCGCTGACTCGAACACGAGCACATGGGCGTCCCGGTCCAGCCAGCCTCCGGGCAGTTCCGCGGTGAGCTTGCCATCCGGGCTCGTGACCTTGCCGCCCGAAGACGTAAGCACGGTCGATGATGAGAATTCCCTGGTCCCCGACGACCAGTTGCCGCGGAGGTCCCTGCCGGAAACATCTATCGAGAGATTGCCGGTCGAGCACAGGTCAAAGTCGCCCCGGCAGACATGTTCTTCTTCATCCGACATCTCTAGACCTATGGCGGCGTCGCCCACGCTGCACCTCATGCTGGTATCGTTCATGGCCTCCGAAGCGATGACGAAGACGTCCACATGATTGGTTATATACGGGTTCTGGAAGACCGAGATCGAGAGAATGGGAGGCGTCTGGTCGTAGGGGATGATGGATACGGTATCGCGCGTCGAGTAATTGGGAACCTCATCGTAGGCGAATACTGAATAGTAGTACCTGGTCTCGTTCGTGAGCCAGGCGTGCGCGAAGGAGTCTGCCCCAGCCGGGAAGAGTCCCCCGCTGCCGTTTTCCACCGGCATCCCGGCGTCCGCGGCTCCGGGATAGTCAGAAGTGGAGTAGCGGATGGCCACGCCCGCAACGTCCTCTGTAGCGGGAGCGGTCCACTTCAGAGTCACGCTGGCGTCTCCGGCCTTCGCGCCGAATGCAGTTACTCCCGCGGGGGATAGCGTGTCCTCCGGGACGGCGCTGACCTGGACCGCCGCCGAATGATTGGGCACCTCATCGGCTGCGAAGGCGGCATAGTAAAAGGCGATGTCATTGTCGAGCCCCGAGTGGACGAAACTGTCGACGCCGGCACGGGCGCCGTGGAACTTGCCGCCGGCTCCGTTCTCTATGGCCTCGCCCTCCAGCGGAGTGGCGGGACAGGATGCGGTCGAGTATCTGATGAGCGTGTGGTCGAAATCCACGTCTCCGGGGTTGGTCCACCTCAGCGTAATCGTCGTGTCCCCGGCCGTCGCGGTGAAGCCTCCGGGCGTCCCGGGCGCGACGAGATCTACGGGAGCGCCGGACGCGCTCACGCCTGTCGAGTAGTTCAGGCGGCCGTCGAAGGCGAAAGCCGAGTAGTAATAGGTTTCGCCGTTCTCGAGCCCCTCGTGCGTGAACGAATCCTGGGCGGCGGCCTCGCAGTAGATTATTCCTGAGGCCCCATTGGGAACAGGGCTTCCGTCGGTGGGGCCGGGCGGTGACGCCGCCTGTGAGTACCTTATGAGAATTCCCTCGAAGTCCGGATCGGACGGGCAGGTCCAGCTTAAGGTGAGAGCGCTGTCGGAAGGCGCGACCGAGAAGTGCGTGACCGCGCCGGGCGGCACGTCATCTCCGGGCGAGGCGCTGACCTCCGCCGGCAGCGAGTAGTAAGGCACTTCGTCGAAGGCGAAAAGAGAGTAATAGTAAGTGATCTCATCGGTAAGACCGGTGTGGACAAAAGAAGCGCCGGCTCCCGGCTCGCCCGTGAATACGCCGCCGGTCCCGTTCTCCACCGGGCTGCCGTCCCCGTAAGCTGCCGGATAGGAAACCGTCGAGTAACGCACCGCCACTCCCTCGAGGTCGGCGTCGCCTGGGTATGTCCAGGCGAGCGTAACCTGTCCTGAGGCCGGCTCGGCGTCGACATTCGAAGGCGCCCCGGGCGGCCCGGCGTCTTCCGGGGTCGCCGTCGCGTTGAGCCATGTCCCGCTTAGCAGGCCGCCGTTATAGGCGAAGGCGGTATAATAGTAGGGCGTGCCGTTTACGAGTCCGCCGTGCATGTAAGAGTTCCCGGCCGACGGGTCACCTGCGAAGTAGCCTCCGTTGCCATTTTCAACAGGTTCGCCATCCTCCGGACTCCCGGGGTAACCCGTGGAGGAGTATCTAATATACGCGCCCTGCACGGGCGGCGCGGGAAGGGTCCATGTGAGTGAATTGGCCGCGTCCCCGGCCGTCGCCGCGAAGGCGTCGAGGGCTTCCGGCACATAAGTCGGACACCCCTGGCCGAACGCGCCAATGCGGCCGCAGCCTTCGCGCGCGAGGCAGGGCGAGGCATCCTGCAGCGAGAAGTCGCCGCTTTCGGCGTCACAGTAGAGCGGGTCCCCTGAGAAGTTGCCGCCCCCGTCGTTACCGCATATCTCGTCGCCACCGAAGTTCCAGTAGAGATTTGAGCACGAAATCAAGGGTTCGGTGCCCATGACACAGCTGAGGGCGGCTCCGCCGGAAGTATAGGAGATGATACAGTTTTCCACGCGGGCAGCTGTCGATGGTCCGAAGCAGATTGCCGAGTACACGCTGTTGGAATGCAGAGTGCAGTTCCTGATGCACGGGGCCCCGCCGGCGATATTGATCGCGGTGCCAGCGGAGGATGACATGCCCGCGATTACGCAGTCCTCGATGCGGGGGCTGGCGTTGATGACGCTTATGGCAGACACGCCGACTGCTCCCTGTATGCCGGTGAAGGCGAAGCCCTTCAGCACGGTCGAGCTTCCGACGTCCCGGAAGGTCAATACATCTTCCGTTGGAGCGGTCAGGGCGGGGCCGCTCCCGTCGATGAAGGTGCTCCCGGGACCGGCTTCGCTCAAGATAACCAGGGTCTCGTCTATCTCGAGCGCCGTCACGGGATATGTCCCCGGCGCGACGAGCAGGGTATCTCCCGCGTCTGCGAGATACGCGGCCCCCGCCAGGGTCTCCGCGTCTCCAGGCACCCGCCAGGTATGAGAGTTCTCGACCTCGGTGCCGCGCAGCCTGATGCCCACGTCGCTGTTCGCATGTCCCGGCAGAGTTCTTATGTCCTGCCATGTGGCGCCGTCCGTGCTCACGAAGCACCTGGACGACTCGGCTGGACCCTGGTCGTCGAGAGGAATGGGCGCGTCGAAAGAAGCATTGGTGAACTTGACGACGGCGCAGATGTCGTCCCCGGCCTCGATCACGACCGGTTCAGGGAGCTCCACCGAGTGATAACCGAGCTCCGCGAAGGACAGGTCCAGCCTGCTCGCAAGGAGGTTGGCCGCGGCGCTGCCGTCGAAGTCGTCATACAGATAGACGTCCACGTCGGTGGTGGCGTCGGTCGTCCAGAACTCGATGCGCTCGACGCGCATGTCATCAGCCGGGTAGAATTTGCAGAGGCCCCATCCCGTGTTGCTTCCGAAGCCCTCCGAGTCCTCCGAGTAACCGCCCTCGTCGTAATAGAGAAGCCTGCCGTCCGGGTCGTAGTCCTTCCACTCGGACATGTAGGACGTGTACCAGCCCATCCTGGCCGAGCCGTAGCCCATGGTGAAGAAGCCGCGCTGGCTCCCGTAACCGCAGGTCCCGCCCCAGAAGTCGCCCCAGGAGTTCTTGACGATCCAGGCGCCCTGGCCGCCGGCGTGCACCAGGTCGTCGTCCCAGCCGACGAGGAGCACAGCGTGATTGGGTTCGTCACTGGTCTCGTGGTAGAGGGTATATGACCCATCGTAGTTTCTGAACTCGCCTCCCCAGGAGTCTCCTGACCCGGCATAGAAGGTTATGTAAAGGGGGCCGTAGGTGTATAGATACGACTTTATGAGTTCCGGGTCGGGAATGGAGTCGCCCGAGATGAGGTTCCAGCCGAGCAGCGTAATCACGTAAGGGCATGTTGTCTTGCAGGCGACCGGCGCGGCGACGTAAGGGTCGCATGTCTCCCGGACAGTGCCGTACTGCGACAGGAAGCTGGATACCCTGAAGAAATTGCCGCCGTAGCAGCTGCTCTCGTACCATTCACATTCCTTGACATTGTTCTCGGAGAAATCGTACTCGGGCTCACCTTGAACGAGCAGCATGGCCTCGATACTTGCGATGGCGCCGAAAGCGTAGCAGGATCCGCATGCGGACTGGTTCTTAACACCCGTGACCTTGCCGTGTTCGCGCCAGTCGAACCTCGCGGGAAGCTGGGCCGCTTTCTGAAGCGGAACCTTCCGCTCGACATGCGGGATGCGAACACTCGGCCGGACGAATCCGGTGGCGTAACGGCCGGCGTCATCCGCCGGCGGTTCCTCTCCCGAAGCGACGGAGGGGATGGCCAGCGCGCAGGCGAGCGCAGCTGCTGCAGCGACCGTGAAGTACAGACGCAGATCGGGTATCGAGATTTTCACAAGGCTCTCCTGTCCAGGAGCAGGTAACGAGCGGCGCCGCTACCGCGACTATACCCACGTCCTGGCAGTTCGGCAATGGGCCCCCTGTTATCTCTCAACACCTGTGAGCGCCAGGACGGTGAGCGCGAGCCACTTGAGCCCGGCCGCAAGTGAATCCACTTCGACATACTCCTCCAGTGTATGTGTGCCGCCTCCCCTGTACGTTCCGAAGGAGACTGCCGGTATGCCCCGCGAAAGGGGCAGGGCCGCGTCCGTTGAAGAAGCGTTCAAGACGGGTTCTATCCCGACATGCCTGGCAGCCGCGGCGGCCGTCTTCACAAGGTCGTGCTCGGGATCGATGATCGCGCCCGGCCGCTCGCCGATAAGCTCGGTCTCGACTTCAACGCCGCCCGACGGAACCTCTCTGACCGTCTTCAGGAATTCCCGCTCGAGCTCCTCGACTGTCTCCTGGTCAAGCGAGCGAAGGTCCACCTCGATCGAGCACTCCTGCGCGATTGCGTTTATGGACTTGCCGCCCAGGATTTTGCCGACATTGAAAGTGGTCTTGGGATTGGCCGGCACTTCGAATGAGGCCAGAGCCGAGACGATTCGAGCCATCTCGTGAATAGCGCTGGGAGTGCCGAAGTGGTTCCACGCGTGCCCACCCGGCCCCTTGACCCCGACGGCGTAACGCCTTATGGCCTGCGAGCGATATGTGATTCCGGGCGTGAGGCCGTCGACGGCTATGGCCAGCGCCACCCTGCCGCCCACCTCGTCCAGCACTTCGGTCATGCCCCCCAGGTTGCCGAGGCCTTCCTCTCTCACGGTCCCGCAGAAGGCCAGGTTGCCGGCGGGTTCTATGCCGAGCTCGCGGAAGAACCCGGCCAGCGCCACGATTGCCGCAACATTGGCAGCGTCGTCTCCTGTTCCGGGTCCGCGCAGAGTGTTGCCTTCAATCCGCGTGGATACGTCGGTGTCCATCGGAAAGACCGTATCGATATGCGCGGCAAGCAGGAGGTCGATGGGGTCGTCCTTGCCACGCGTGAACCCGAGCACGCTGCCGCGCTGAAGCGCGTATACGTCCCTGAGGCCTGCTTCCGGGAAGGCAGCCAGCAGGTATTCCGTTCTCCGGGCCTCCTCGTATGTCGGCGACGGGGTTTCGGCTATCTCGCGGACCCTGGCGACGAGGGCTTCCTGAGAGGCGTCTATGCTGTCGAAGAGCCCGGTCAGGAGAGATTTGTTGTCCTCAATGAATTTGTCGACTTCCGGCATGGATTCACCTTCCTCTTTGGTTGGCGGTAACGCGAGACATGATAACACATGGTCGCTCCCGCCCGAAACACGATTGGGAAGGACATCTATCGAAGGGCCGGGTCGACAGTCCCACACTCTCACTTTGACTGTCAGCTCTCGAGTGATGTGTCCGGAGCCGACCCGGCCCCTTTTCTATCTGAGCAGTGTCATGGACCTCGTATGGCTGAATCCGCCGGCCACGATCCTCGCGAAGTAGACTCCCGCGCTCACGACCTCTCCGGCTTCGTCCCGCCCGTCCCATTCGACGCTGTTGACGCCCGCCGCTACGCCGTCGAAAAGCGTCCTCACTCGGCGGCCCATAGTGTCATATACGGTTAGGCGCGCATGCGATGCGCGTTCGACCTCGAAACTGATTACGGTTGAGGGCCCAAACGGGTTGGGGTGATTCCGGAACAGCCTCGCCTTCTTCATCTCGGGGGTGTCGTCATCGGCCCCCCTGACGCCGGCCAGGCAGTCGTTGCGCCACCACTTGACCGTATTCGCGTCGTCTCCGCCGGCGACGAGATCCACGCAACCGTCGCCGTTGATGTCGTCGGCGCAAGCGGGCCACACTCCCGCAAAGTCCAGGTCTATGTCGTGTCTCATCCACGTCGCCGGGGCGCCGCCCAGGTTTTCCCACCAGATGACGTCGCCGGCCAGGTCGGCCGCCCCCAGCACGTCGATATCGCCGTCGCTGTCGATGTCGGCCGGGTTGCCCGTTACGGCGCCGTCGAACGCCGATGCCACCACGTGCTTGACCCATACCACGGGGTCCCCGCCCTGGTTTTCCCAGTAAGCGATCTGGTCGGCAGCGTACGCCGTGCCCACGATGTCGGGGTCGATGTCCCCGTCCATGTCGGCGATTCTCACCATGTGGGATGCCCCGAAGCTGCTGGTGATCACGAACTCAGTCCACACGATGGGATCGCCGCCGTCATTGCGGTACCAGGATACCTCGTTGCTCCCAAGCGCTGCGCTTACAGCGTCCATGTCGCCGTCGCCGTCAAGATCGCCGGCGCGGACGGAGCGCGCTCCGGGGCACGCCGAGTCTATTATCTGCTCTGTCCACACGATGGGGCTGCCGCCGTCGTTCCGCCACCAGGTGATATCATTGAGGCCGGCGCTGGCGCCCATGACGTCTATGTCCCCGTCCATGTCGAGGTCGCAGGCGTACACCTCATGGGCCTGGGTGTAGCCATTGGCGATGATCTGCTTGGTCCAGACGATGGAGTCCTGGCCGCCGTTACTCCACCAGGCGATCTGGGCGCGGTTCCAGCCCGCTCCCAGAATGTCCGTGTCCATGTCGCCGTCCACGTCCTCGGCGTAGACGAAAATAGCGCCTCCGAAACTGGACGCAACGGTCTGCTTGCTCCAGCCGACCGGGTCGGCCCCGTCGTTCCGCCACCAGGCGATGTCCGCGGAGTCGACCGCTGCGCCGAGAATGTCATTGCGTCCGTCGCCGTCGACATCCGACACGTAAAGTCCCGCCGGTCCGCCGAAGGCTGAATCCACGATGGCTTCGGTGAACGAAGGCTGCGCCGGGCAGCGGGCGGGCGCGAGTACTGTCGCCGCCACAACGGCCGCGGCCAGTGAAACTGAACAGCCAAATCTGAGTCCAGTCATCTTCAGTCCTCCATGCACGGTTTGATTTCGGGGCAGACACTACAGGGGGAAGTCTCTGCGGGTTCTATTTTAGAATCTCCGTCGAACTCAACTTATGCTTCGATCTCCGCTTTTATCGAGCGAAGGAACAACTTGAGATAATCGAAATACAGGCCTTCGTCGGTGTCGTTGACCTGGCTTACGTCCGGGTCCTTGATGAGCAGGACCTGGTTGGCCGTGCTCCTCAACGTCATGAAGAAGAGATCGACCGTCCGGCTGACGTCCAGGTCTCCCCGGAGGCTACCGTCTCTTATGCCTTCCGAGTAGACATCGCAGAGTTCCTCGAAGGACGCGTACCATTCGCGATAACTCTCGCTCACGGCGTCGCTGAATTTGTTGAAGTTATAACCCCGGTAGTCCCAGTGGGACTGTATGCGCAGGTACTCGGGGCTCTGCTGATAGAACTCGAAGTAGGCGTAACCCATCGCGCGGAACCTGTCGTAGCCGTTCCGGCCCTTCTTGGCGGCCTTGCGGAGCATGTCCATCTTCACGACATGTCCCCTCATGTGTATGTGGAAGAGGATCTCTTCCTTGCTTTTGAAATAGGTATAGAGCGTAGGCTTGCCGAACTCTGCTCTCTCGGCGATCTCCTCCATAGTCGTGTTATCGAAGCCCTTGGAGAAGAAGAGGTCCTGCGCGGCGTCGAGTATTGCTTCTTTCCGGGCAGCCCGCTCTCTTTCCTTTCGGGTAGTCGCCGCCCTGGGCTCGGCCTCGGCCTTCATTCACACCACCTGCCTGACTGATGGTTACCTTAACTATTAGTAAGAAATTTAACTATTGGTTAACTTACGTACATACTATCCGCATCAAGTGTCCAGGTGTCAATAGGTTAACTGTGCGTAGAATGTGCGCAAAACAATGCGCTTGACTGCGTATAACGCACATGCTAGACTATTATCAGAAAGTTTAGGGCTGCGAAGTGCGCCGGGACTCACCGGTTTCGAGCCGGGTGTCCCGGCGTTTGCATACTCCCCCTGGTTCGGCCGCAACCCCGCCCTGGCGGGTTCCCCTGATCCCCCAATTAGGTTCGCAATTACACCGCGAATGTGATATAATAAAAGCGAGGTAAAATAAATGAGAAATGGCATATTTGGCGGATTTTTGCTGTTTTTAGCGTATATTTGTACCCTCGGGCTCTCGACCGGTCTGGCGGAAGAAGCGGCGCCGTCAGATAGCGTGGCCCCGGCCTTCCATGTTGGAGGAGATGTCGACCTATTCCCCGCCGTCGAATACCAGGTGGACGCCGCCATCGCCTTCGATGGCGCCAACTACCTGGTCGTCTGGAGCGACTATCGCAGCAAATCGTCTTATGACATTTTCGGCGCGAGAGTAGCCACAGACGGCAGCATTGTCGACGAGGGCGGTTTCATCATATCCGCGGCGGCGGGATACCAGGAGTCACCGGCTGTCGCTTTCGACGGCACCAACTACCTGGTCGTATGGACGGACATGCGTGGTGGGTCTGACGGTATTTACGCCTCACGTGTCGACCCGGCCGGCAATGTTCTCGATCCCGACGGAGTTGTCATTTGCGCGGAGGCGGGCGCCCAGGCGGACGCCGCGATCGCCTTCGGCGACAGCACCTATTTCGTGGTGTGGACGGACAGCCGGGACGCGAACGAGAACATCTACGGAGCGCGCGTCGACACCGGCGTCAATGTGCTCGACTCCGGTGGAAGCGCGATATGCACCGATCCTGAGCAGCAGCGATATGCAGATGTCAGCGCGAACGGAGTCGGATGGCTGGTCGTGTGGCAGGACCGCCGGAACACGCAGCTGGATGTATACGGCGCCAGGGTGAGTGCGGGGGGGGCGGTTCTCGACCCGGGCGGCATAGCCGTGGCGTCGACCTCGGGCGATGAGGCCTATCCGGCTGTCACGTATAACGGTATCGAATGCCTGGTTATCTGGGACGAAGACCGGGGCGCCACATCACACGACATTATGGGTACCCGCGTGGACACGACCGGGATGATTCTCGACCCGGCCGGCATCGCCGTCTGCGATGACGCCGACTACCAGGGCTACCCGGCCGCGGGCACGGATGGCAGTGACTACCTTGCCGTCTGGCATGATTCCCGGAACGGTCCCACATGGGATGTATATGCCGCCCGCATTGACTCCGCCGGTGCCCTGATTGACACGACCGCGCTGCCCGTACGCGTGGACATGAGCCAGCAGTTCGGGCTCGCACTCGCTTTCGACGGCTCGAACTGGCTCATAGCCTGGCATGACAGCAAGAACGAACACAAGGATATCTTCGGAACCAGGCTCTCCTCGGGCGGCTCAGTCGTTGACCCGGCCCCGCTGCCCATAAGCATATCATCTGTGGACCAGGCTGAACCCGCGATAGCCTTCGACGGAACCAACTACCTGATTGTCTGGCATGAATGGCGCGAGGGAACGCTCTATGACATACGCGCCACGCGGGTTTCTCCAGCCGGCACCGTGTTGGACCCTGCAGGCATCGGGTTGTGCACACACTCGAGCGACGCCCTGTACCCGGCGGTGGCCTTCGACGGCGCCAATTACCTCGTCACATGGGAGGACTACCGGAACGGAGCGGCCGACATTTATGCCGTGCGGGTTTCTCCGGCCGGCACCGTGCTGAGCCCTGGGATCTTCCCGGTCTCGACGGCGTCCGACCGGCAGGAGCGGCCGGCGGTAGCCTTTAACGGAATGCTGTACCTCGTCGTCTGGCAGGACAGTCGAAGCGGTGGCTTCGATATCTTTGGCGCGCGCGTCTCGACCAGCGGTTCGGTGGCTGAACCTTGGGGCCTGCGGATATCGGAGGCGCTGAGGGACCAGGTCCGGCCCGCCGTCGCGTCGGACGGCTATTACTTCTTCGCAGTGTGGGAAGACGCCCGCAATGTCTATGACGATATCTACGGCGCGCGGATCGCGCAAAGCGGAGCCGTGTTCGACACGCTGGGCATTCCCATCGCCAGCGCCTCGCTGGCGCAAGAGCACCCCGACGTGGTTTTCGACGGTGACCGGTATGCCGTGGCGTGGCAGGACAAACGCAGCAATGCCGATTACGACATTTACGTCTCGAGAGTCGACACGGACGGCCTGGTTCTCGACCCTGCCGGCATCATCGTGTGCGGCGCGGCAGGCGACCAGAGTGAACCATCCATCGCTTACAATAGAAGGGGCTACGTTCTGATCTGGCAGGATGGCCGGGGGCCCGCAGACGATGACATTTACGCCGCACACGTGGATACTTCCGGAGCCGTAACGGACCCGGGAGGCTTCGAGGTCTCGGGCGCCGATAACAACCAGTCTACGCCGGACCTCTGCTCGAACACCGTGGGCGTGGTCCTTATGGCTTATTCCTCCTTCATGGCCGATCCCGGGTATGGCTCGTACCGCATATGGGCCAGTTTCTTCGATCTGATAGCCGACGTACCGGGCGGGCCCGCGGTCTCTGGGCTCACCTGTCTCTATCCTAACTCCCCCAATCCCTTCAGGAGCTCGACCACCCTCAGGTTCAGGCTCGCCGAGCGGGCCGAAGTGGCGCTCAGGGTCTATGACGTGGCAGGGCGCCTGGTGGCGACGCTACTTGAGGGCAGCCGGGGCGCGGGCCTTCATGAGGTGACCTGGGAAGGCCGGTCGGGTGCCGGGCGCGCTCTCGCGCCGGGCTTCTACTTTTTGAGTTTCAAAACCGGGGCCTACCGGGGGACTCAGAAGATGCTGCTTCTCGAGTGAGAATGGAGTAAAGGGGTCAGGTCGCCTGTTGGCTTCTTTGGTGGGTGCGATGCCATACGGAACCGTCGACTGTCGACCCGACCCCTTCAGCGGACCTACTTGCCCTTGTTCAAGTAGATGTCGCCATTTATGGTCTTGACGCGTATTCTGTGCTTGCCGCCCTTCACGCTTCCCTTGCCGTATATGTACTTGCGCGGGGAACCGTTATCGCCGTCCCACTTCGTGGTCTCCTCACGGTCGATGTCGAAATCGCTGTGGATATCGTAATCGCCCTCGTGACCCTTGGTATAGGCCAGCTCGATGTCGAATTCCATGGAGAGGCCCGCCGGTAGCGTGAGATCGATGTCGCCCGACATGGACGTGAGCGTGACATGCCTGTCTCCCTCGTCCGCGTCGCCCACCATCTCCACCTCGATGTCGCCGCCCATGGTGGTGGCCTTGACCCAGCCGTCGACCTCGTCGATCTCGATATCGCCGCCCATGGTCTTGGCCTGCACGAATTCGCTGGCCGACCGGATGCTTATGTCGCCGCCCATGGTGTGGACCTTGGCGCCCTCGGGAGCGACGCTGACGTTGATGCTGCCACCCATGGTGGAGATGTTAACCACCCCGCCTGAGGATTTGCCGTTGCGCGACGTGACGTTCTTGTAGATGACGGCGCCGCCCATGGACGAGCCCTTGACGTTGCCGACGAGGTTTTCCATGAGAACCTCTCCGCCCATGGTCGACAGGGAACCGTCGAGGTCCGAGTCCTTGCAGGTAATGTCGCCGCCCATGGTCTTGAGCCCGATCTGCCCCTTGAGGTTATAGAGTTTCAGGCTTCCTCCCATGGTGAGACCCTCGAACTCGCCCTCGACGTCCTCGATGCGGATGGACCCGCCCATGGTCTGGAGTTCCAGGTCGAAGCGTTTCGGAACCTTGACTATGAGGTCCGGGGACTCGCCGTGGCTGTGATGCAGGTTTTCGATGATTTCGCTCTCGATCTTGACGCCGGAGCCGATTTGCCTGATCTCGATATCGAAGTACTTGTCGCCGCGATCGCTGTACTCCAGCGTGACATGCACTTCCTGCTTGTCCCAGCCCGAAATAGTGATATTGCCGCCGGTCTCGAGATCCACATAGAGCGTCTGGCCGCTCTTGACCTCGAAACTCTTTTCTACATCCGCCTGCGCCGAGACGGGTACTACAAGCGCCAGAACTGCCAGAGTCAGCATCAGCATCTTCATCTTGCCCTCCTTTTGCCGTGCCATCCTCATTTGACATCTTCTCCTTCACGTTCAACCCGCGCTAACCTTACCAATTCTCTTATATGTCTGTCGTCCGGCATTGATATGGAGAACCCCCCGGGCGTTCGGAATTGCAATCCAGAACGTCCGGGGCACGCGAGGCCGGCGTCGCCATCAGCTAATCACTTGATATAACAGGCGTTAGATAAATAGCCGTAAATCCCGACCGGACTCTGGAAAATTGTATCCGTGCCGGAAAAACCAGGTTGACCGGGGTGGGCCGGGGGTCAGGCATCTTCCTTTTTGCTTGCCTTCCGGTACCGGGAGGGGGTCATGCCCGTGATTTTCTTGAAGGCCGTGTTGAAGACCGATTTGGAGTAGAAGCCCGTTTCATAAGCTATGTCGAGTATGGTTTTGCCGCCGTGCTCGGGGTCGGCGAGCATGCGCTTTGCCTCTTCTATTCTGTACCCGTTCACATAGTCGTTATAGCTCAGGCCGAATTTCTCGTTTATGATGCGCGAGAGGTAGTTGTAGTGGATGCCGGCCCTCCTGGCGAGCTCCTGCAGGTTGAGGTCGGCGTCGAGATACACTTTCTCCTCGTCCATGAGGCGCTCGAGCTTGGGCAGGACTTCCTCGATCTTCTCATCCGCCAGGGCGGACGTGCTGTATTTTTCAGGCCTCGCCTGCTTCTTCCGGCGGCCGGCGGCGACGACGGCTGCCCCCGCTGCCAGCATGGCGAGAATCAGCGCGTAGAACTGCAGCCGCCTGTAAAAGGGTTTGAGGATGCGAAACCGGAGGGAGGCTTCGTCCTGGCTCCATTCGCCCTCGTTGCCGGCGGCCCGGACCTTGAACATGTAGTCGCCGGGGGCCAGATTGAAATAGTAGGCCGTGCGGGGGCTCTTGAAACTGAGGCTGTTCCAGTCTTCGTCGAAACCCTCGAGTCGGTATTCGAACCTGACCTTCTCCGGAGCCAGAAAGTCGAGGGCCGTGAAGCGGAACTGTACAACATGCAGACTTTGCTTGAGATCGGCGCCATCGCCGCCGACCGGCATGTTGTCCGCGGTCATTCCCTCGACGATGGCGCGCGGCGGCACGCCGCCCCTCCGGAGGCCGGCGGGGTCGAGTACGGCAACGCCATCTATGGTGGGATAGCAGAGGCGTCCCCCGTCTCCCACGCAGGCGCTGGGCTCGCCCTCAAACGTGCACTGCCTGTTCCTGAAGCCCTCGGCTTCATCGTAAAGCGCCGGAGTGAAGCGCCGCACGGCGCCCGAAAGCATGGCCTCGATCTGATCTCTGGGGATGCGGAACACGCCTATATAAGAGCTCATCCAGAGGCCGCCGGTTGAGTCTTCCACGATGCTGAATATGTGATTGTCGAGCAGCCCCTCGCTCGTCGTGTAGGTCGTGACTTCCGTACCCTCATATCTTATGAGACCGTTTCCGGCGGTCCCTATCCAGAGCAGCCCGGCCGCGCCCTCGTGTATGCTGAGGATATCGGGTTCGATCCCGTCCTCGTTAAGATAGAGCGGGAGGGGAGACTGAGCGTAGAACTTGATCAGGCCTTCCCGGGTGCCCACATGAAGAACGCCCTGGTCGCTTTCGAAGAGAGTCCTTATGTGCGACCTGCCCAGGTTCGTGGTTCTGTCGTAGGCCCTCACCACGCCGTCTTTGAGCCGGTTGAGGCCGCGGGTCGTCCCGATCCAGAGCGTGCCGGAACGGTCCTCGATGATGGCGGTGATGTCATCCGAAGACAGCCCGTCGCGCGTGGTGTAGGTTGTGATCGCGCCGCCGCGGATACCCGCGAGCCCGCTGCCCTCCGTTCCCACCCAGATGACGCCGCTCCTGTCCTCATAGAGGCATCTTATCCGGTTTCCGGGGAGGCCGCTGGAGGTGTTCATTACGCGGGTGACGGAGCCGTCGCGCACGAGGCACAGCCCGCTTGCTTCCGTGCCTACATAGAGATTACCCTCGCTATCTCCGAGTACCGCCCGGGTCTCGTCGCCGGGGAGGCCGTTTCGCGTGGTGATCATCTCCACCCTGGGGTCCTTGATTTGCGTCAGCCCACCGGCGTCGGTTCCCACCCAGATGCTGCCGTCCCGGTCCTCGAAGATCGCGTGCACCGGGTCCGCCGGGAATCTGCCGGATTCGGTCAGATCGAGGAGCTCGCCGCCCCTCAGGAGGTTGAGGCCGCCCGCGGCAAGCCCTATCCATATGTCACCGTTCCCGTCCATGGCGAGCGCCTGGACGGAGTTTCCGGAAAGGCCGTTCTCCCTGGAGTAACGGCGCACACCTCCGTCCTCCAGTACATGCAGGCCGTTGAAAGCTCCCACCCAGAGCCGCCCCTCTCCGTCGGCGAGAACAGCGTTTACGACGCGCGCCGGGACGTCCTCAAGCGGCTTGAACTCCTCGGACTCGACACTTTCGAGCACCGAGAGCCCGCCGTCCAGGGCGCCGATCAGGAGCCTGCCGCCTGAGCCCAGGGCCAGCGAAGTGATGGAGTTTCCGGCGAGGCCGTTCCAGGTGCTGAAGGTAGCGATGGTCTCGCCCGATATCCTGTTGAGCCCGTCCTCCGTCCCGACCCAGACCGCGCCCCGGCTGTCGGTGATGACTGACGTGACGAAGTCACTCGAGAGCCCTTCCCGGGAGGTGTAATTCCTCCACTCGCCCGCGCGCAGGCTCGATACACCGCCGCCGTAAGTGCCGACCCAGAGCGCTCCCTCGGAGTCCTCGTGGAGCGAGGTTATCCGGTCGTTCTTCAGATCGGGAGTATTCCACTTATTGATAATTCCGAAGTTCACTCCGTCGAAGCGCACCAGGCCCGAATAAGTTCCCAGCCAGATATACCCGTCCCGGGTCTGGACAAGGGCCGTAACCGAGTTTTGCGGCAGGCCTTCGCCGATGCCCCATGTCCTGGTGATGTATTCGAAAGGCGCGCGGCCGGGGTCCAGCGCATGGGCCGCGGGCGGGCGTACCGGCAACAGGGCCGGCAGAACCAGCAGCGCGCACGCGGCCGCAGGCTTCGAGCAGATGTGTTTCCGGAGTCGGTTCATGACAATGGTCTCAAGGGGATCCCGTGACCTTTCGTAGCAGAGCACCCGATAATGATACTCCTCCAAACCAGCCAATGTTTCAAGAAAAAAGGGAGGCTGTATGTTTTCGCAGGTTGACGCCTTCGGGGGCCGTGGGCATAGTAAAGCATGGTGTGGGGGGGTGTCGGCGGGCCCGGAGGAGGCCGTTGATGCCCGGAGTATTAGACTTCGGTACAGCTATCATCTTGCAGGCATGCCTGCCTGCGCTTTTCTCGCCAGCCTTCTTCCCGGGTTCGTCAAGCCCTCTTCCGGCAACAGCGAAGCATCGAAAACAATAGCGAGAACGATAGGATGGGTTGGGTCGTCGCCTGGCGCTCCGTGGCAGCCGTAAAAGGCATCCGTCAGGCGTAGACCCGGCCTTAAATAAAGAGGACAGGACCCTGTTCGGAAGTTAGCATGACCTTCTTGAAAAGGGCGCTGTCCTCTTTCGCTTACCTCGTCTCGGTTGCCAGGTAGTCCTCGTCGTCGAAAACGCTATCAAGATACGTGTAACAGCGCTGCACGGGCTCGAAGGTCAGCCCCGTCTTGGCCGGAGCCACGCAGTAGTCCTCGCGACCCCTCAGGCTTCGGAAGGCGTAGAATCCCTGCGAGTTGGTGCGGACGTTCCTGGACTCATGGCCCGTCAGGAAGAGCATGACATCCTTTACGGGGCCGGTCATATCGAATACCTGGCCGCTTATGTCGAAGCTGTCGACATGGGCCGCCACGAAGTCCTGGTTGGTGTAGTTCTGGACGATGTCCTTGAAGCAGTGCTGCTCCGGCTCGAATTCCCACGGGCCCTTGCTCGGAGTCACGCAATAATTGCGCATCATGGTGTTTCTGATCAACTGGTAGTAGCCGTTCCTGTCGGTCATGACATAGCCGCCCTCGCCGCCGCTGATCTCGACCCTGACGTCCTCAAGCGGCGTGCCCGCCTCGGTCCTTACGTAACCGCTGATGTCACAGCCGTCGCTGTAGCAGCCCGTGGTCGAGTCGCCGGAATCGGATTCAAAGGGGTTGCAGGCGGCGAGCACAAACAGCAGGGCGAGTGTCAGTCGCGTAACGGGCCTTGTCACTAATACACCTCCGGTCCAGCCTAGCTCAATATACCAACAAAGCGCGGCCTGCGATACATGTAAAACCCCAGGGCTCCCTACCGGAGGAGAAGGAGCCTGCCGATCGCCATTCCCTCTCCCGTCTTGAGCCGGGCAAAGTAGACGCCGCTCGCCACCGGGCGGCCGGTTTCGTCACAGCCGTCCCAGAAAGCGTAGTGCTCTCCCGCGCCCTGGCGTCCGTTCACCAGCAGTCTCACGGCGCGCCCGCTGACGTCAAAGACCTCGAGTGTCGCTCTTCCCTCGCTTGGGAGGAAATAGAGCAGCCTGGTGGATGCCATGAACGGGTTGGGCCGGTTATATAGCCGGATTCTCGCGCGATCTGCAACGTCGGCAACAGGATGGAGCCCCGCCGCGCCGCCGCCCCCCGCGAGGCAGAGGATCTCGCCCGCCCGGGTGCCCACCAGGATCTCGGGAACAGGGTCTCCGTCGATGCTCTCGATATAGGAAACGGTCTCGACGGCGCCGGCCGTCGGATACGTCCACAGCGTGTCCCCGGTCTGGCCGTCCATGAGCGCCGCGCGATTGTAGGTGTACCCGGACCCGCCGATGACGTCCTCGAGTCCGTCGCCGTTCTGGTCCGGCGTGCGCGACGTCGCGAAGGCCATCTGGCCCGAGGGCCTTGTCCAGAGATACTGCCCGTCGGTTCCATTGAGGAGCAGGTAGTTCGACATGACGCCGGCCACGGTGACTTCTCCCACGCCGTCCGAGTTCTGATCGCCAACCACATGCACCTCGGTGATGATATTCCCGACGGATGCCGGGTAGGGCCAGACCAGGTTGAGGCTGTCGGAGTCCACCGCGTGGACGTAGCCGCTGTGATCGCCCGCGACTATGTCCTTCTTGCCGTCTCCGGAGATGTCCTGTATCGCCGCAACCGTCCAGACGGTCGCGCCGGCTTCGTAGACGTCGAGCAGCCCGCCATTGTTACCGCTCAGGACGAACAGCCGGCCGTCGGTCGTGCCCGCGGCCACTTCGTCCTTGCCGTCGCCGTTGAAGTCGTCGATTGCCCTCACGCAGAACACCGAAGCCCCGAGAATGGTCTCCCATATCTTGACGCCGGAAGCGCCGCTGAAGCAGTAAGCGCGCTTGGGGCCGGTGCCCGAGCCGTCGTCTTCGGCCGCGGCGAGCACGTCGGTGACGCCGTCGCCGTCGATGTCGTCGATGGGCGCCACCTCGTGTATCCAGCCGCCCCCGCCGTACTCATGCGAGTCGTAGTCCCATATGGTGTCTCCGTCCGCGCCCGATACGGCGAAGACCGAGCGCGAACCGCCCGCAGTGCCTATGGCGACGTCATAGAGGCCGTCGCCGTCGAGGTCGGGCACGGGACTCATGGCGAAGTCCTGCCAGACCGAACCCGTCCTCATGGGGTCGGTCGAGGTGTCGAAGCTCCAGAGCACGTCCGCGACGCCCGATCCGTTCCCGTTGATGCAATAAGTATGGTAGTCCTCGGCCGTCGCGATACAGTCGTCGACGCCGTCGCCATTGACGTCGGGGATGGAGCGTATGCTTGTAACTTTCTGAGAATAGCCGCCGGTCACCTGGTAGCGCCATAGCACAACGCCCTCGGAGTAGGGTGAGCCGTCCCCTTCGCCGGAGAGAGCTATCCTCTTGATTGGCTCGCTGGCGTCATTGGTGGAAATCGTTATGGTGTCGTCGTATGAGACGGCGTCGTCGGGTCCGAACCAGATGTCGAGCTCGAATGCCGCGGTCGAATCTATTACCAGCGGGAATGCGGCATCGCGCACCCCGAAGTTGGGCGTCGTGGTCGTGGCCGAGGACAGTATGAGCGGCTGGGCGCCCTGGTTCTGCACGGTCAGGAGCCAGCGCTTATCGGCCCCCGCGCGCACGGAGCCGTAATCATGCGATGCGGGAATCGGGCCGATTTCGGCGTCGGGCCAGACTCCCCGGCCCGACAGGTCCACCGTCGGCGTATCGCCGAGGGCGTCATTCGAGTAAACCGTGAGCGTACCGGTATACAGGGCCCAGGTGGTGGGCGAAAAAGTGACGTCCATGTAGAAAGTCCCGCCGGCTGCCACCGTCTCGGGGAAAGCGGCGGTCCACGTGAAGAATGAACTCGTCAAAGTCAACCCGGTGACGATGAGATCGGCCGAGCCGTCATTGGTGATGCCGAGCGTCCAGTCCGACGGCGAGCCGATCAGGGTGTGGCCGTAGTCGTGCTCGCTTGCCGAGAGCGAGATATCGGGAACGCCGCCCCCGAAGGGGTCGATCTTGTAGATATACTTGTTATTGGTCGCCGAACCCTTGGAGACGAGCCAGAGGTACTGGCCGTCCCAGGCCAGCCCGCGCGGCGACTCGCCCGACGCCGCCCCCGTATCGGGGACGGGGAAGGACATGAGCGTATCGCCCGTCACCGGATCGAGCTGGTAGACCCTCTCGGCGTCGCCGTCATTGTCATCCTGCACATTCCACAGGTAGGTTCCGTCCCAGGCCAGCCCCTGGGGCTGCAGGCCCTGGGAAGGTATGGTGTCGAGCACCGTGCCGACCGGCACGTCTGTCTTGAACAGGTTGGGCTGCGTATTGGGGTAGTAGCGGCTCACCCAGAGATACTTATCGTCGAAGGTCATGCCGCCCGAGTAGTCGCCTCCCGGATTACTGATGGAATCCACGCGGTCGCCGTTGGGGGCGATGCGGTAAATGAAATCCGTATGGTAATCGCCCGAGACCCAGAGATGCGTGCCGTCCCACGCCAGGCCGTGGTTCGACTGGGGCGCGCCTATGATCTCGGTTATGACGCTGCCGTCGGAGGTGTCTATCCTGGCCACATATCCACCGGCGTCGTCGCCCACCCACAGATGGCTTCCGTCCCATGCGAGGCCATAGGAGTAAGAAGTGTACGGGCCCTGGAAGCTCTTGATAATCTGCTCGCCTCCGGCCGGAGCGGCTAAAGAAGCGAAGATTGAGAGAAGCAGCGCAAAAACTGACAGTCTCGTCCACATAACTCCACACCTCCTGCTTTCTAGCCGCGTTTAGCGGCAGGATTGGGAACATCTTCCTTACTACTGACTCTGCGGCTGGCATTATAGCATAGAAGCGGTCCCATGTCGAGCTCGAGCCCGCCCGGAACTCATGCGATTGCCAATCCGGGGAACTTGGGTATAGTGAAGGAGAGGCCGCACTACTACATGATTGCTGCGCGCTCGAGTTGCGAGCTCTTAAAGGAGGTGATGTCGCCAGGCCAATCGAATAGCCGCAGTTTCCCGGATGCCACGGAGGGGAAACGACACCTGTCCGACACGACACGAATTCCACTTTGTTGGAGGTGAGACCTATGAAGTCACGGGCAGTTGTACTGGTGGCAGCGGGGCTACTGCTGTTTTGTGTGGCCACCCGGGCTCCGGCCATGGAGAAGCCGGCCCGTCCGATGCCGCCACCGGATTACGCAGTCGGAAGACTGCCGTTTGCCTCCCCTTTCGTAATTCTTCAAGCAGGTGACACCACGTGGATACAGGTACATGCAAGTGACTCCTACTGCCCCGGCGATCCGCTCGGCGGCCACGGCGGGGAGGCGGAGGGAGGCCCCGAGGGCAAGCACACCTGGTGTTTTGAAAGCAATTGGCCGTATGGTGATTCCTGCGCGACCTACTCGCCCTGGGACGCGGCCTGTTACTGGCATTACGACACCTACTCGCTTCCCTCTCAGACCGGTATCAACTACTGGCATGTCGACACTTACAGGTGCGACCAGCGCACTTACTGCGGAGACTCCGCGCTGTGGTGCGGCTCCGACAGCATGTGGAACGGCAAGCCGGTTGAGTGCGGAACCTGGATTAACGCTCCGGGTTACGGGAGCCGCTGGAACTGCACGGCCCAGTTGAGCCTGCCGGGCACATTCGACATCGCGAACGGCTGCACGGTTTACTTCGACCCGAGGTACGACACCGAGTGCAAGTACGACTATTTCTACGTCGACTTTTACGACGGTTCGGAGTGGCAGACGCTCGCGACATTCAACGCGACGAGCAACAACCCCGGCGGCGAGTGCGGCTGGCCGGGTCTCGGCAACCCCGACTACTGGGGCAATACCGACAATAACAACCTCATCAACTGCAACTGGCAGGCGCGTTCGGATCCCGCCTGGCCCGCCTTCGCCGCGGAGATCGACGCGGCCGATTACTCCTATGCCGCCGGACCGAAATTCAGATGGCGCTTCAAATCCGATCCGCTGTGGAGCGATATGGACGGCACGGGCAACACCGATGGCGCGGCCTTCATCGACAACATCATCGTAAGGGGCGACCCCGGGCATGTCTACGAGCAGGACTTCGAGAGCGGGCTGGACTCCTGCTGGAGCTTCCCGGACCCCGACGGAATCATCGACCAGTGGCATATGGTCTATGATCCCGACCCTCCGTATGAGGGTGGCGACGGGGGCGACCGCACGACCTGCACGCTGGACTCGTCGGTCATGTGGCGGGCGCGCCCCGAGGGAGGCTATCCCGTCGGCGTGCCTTGGAGAAACGGCTGGCACTACAGGCTTGTCACTCCGAGCATACCGCTTGCCAACACCGGTTGCGTGGTGCAGTACGACCAGTTCATGTGCATCGGTGACATCACATGCGACCGCACCAACACTCAGGTGAGGTTCTATGATGTGATCAATGAGACCTGGTGCCCATGGGTGGATATCGACGACTACGTGCTCACGGGCGGGTGTTTCTTCTGGAATTTCGATCTCGAAGAGGACATCACGCCGTTCTACGGCACGAGCCACGACTCTATGCAGTTCTCTTTCGACCTGCTCGACCAGTCGAGCGAAGGCGAGTTCTGCCGCGGCAAGCACAGGGGCACCGAGAACGTCATCGACAACATATCCATAGGGTTCTTCGACGGCAACGCGACGGTGTTCAGGGCCCGCACCATCGACCTCCTGCACGACATGTTCTTCGACCTGAACATATGCGCGTTCAACTCGCAGTTCAAGGCTCACGACCCGGACACTATCAACTACTATTCGTCCGGGAACGCCCTTAACCGGGCCAATCAGCTCTACGTGGAGGTCACCGACAAAGACGAGGTCAGCGCGGTGGAGCTCCTGGGGAGCCTGGACGGCGGGGGCGCGTGGATAACCAAGTCGATGACGATGTTCCAGCCTTTCGACCCGCAGAACCCGGCGCTTGGCGGGGAGTACTATGGCACATTCTGCCCGGCCGATTTCGGCCTGGCCGAGTGGGAGAGCGGCACGGAAGTGCTCTATTATGTGCTCTGCACCGACGGGCTGAGCAATGAAGACTACTTCCCCGCGCAGGCGGACCCTGCGAACGAGGATCACACCGGGACCAGCGAAGACTACTATGAGTTTTCGATCCTCCCGATGTATCCGGACGACTATGACGGTGTCAAGGTCCTGCTCGTCGAGGGTAACCCGCGGCGCAACTACAATTACGCGCCTTGCTTCGCGGCCGATGACAACATCGAGCGCCTGGAGGACATTTACGAGCGGACACTCGTAGATGCCGGCTACTGCTACGACAAGTACGATGTTACGGGCGGGGGGAGCAACCAGGTCATCCACTACCTCTGCACCTGGAACACCGACTACGACGCGGTGGTCTGGTTCACGGGCCCTTACTTCTCGGACAACCTGTTCCAGGCCGAAGCGCAGCGGGAAATGAGAAACTACCTGGCCGGCGGCGGCAAGGTCCTTATGCTCGGCGACCGCGCTGCTTTCAGCGCCGCGCCCGAGTCCGAGGGGGGAACGGGCGAGGACTCGCTCGGCGGCGAGTTCTTGAGCGGCATCATGGGCTGCGACTACCTGAGCGAGGTCCAATCGGCGTTCGACAAGCCTTACATCTACGCCGCCGGTGTCCCGTCGGTGTCGGTATTCGGCACTCCCACGCCTCTCGGCCTCGATACAGTGCTCGTTTACCGGGAGTGCCCGTATCTGAAGGACATGAGCTGGGTCAGGACCGAACCGGTTCCGCCCGCGGGCTACATCGCCCAGCCGCTTCTGACCGTGCTCAATCCCGACGTCCCGCAGGCCGACATGGGCATTTACGTCGAGTACCAGGCGTCCGGCCAGTCGGTGCTTGTCAACTTTGACCTCAGCGCGAACATCAACCACGTCTACGGCTACTGCGACGGCTCCGTGCCGGTGGGCCGGCAGGCGTTCGACGCCGGCTACTATGAGGGCAGGGTCGACCTGGTGCGGGCGATTCTCGAAAATGTGTTCGGCCTGCCTTCGGGCGGTACGGGGACCGGTGGCACCACGGGTGTTCCGGAGACCAGGGCGTTCAGGTGGGCGCTCGGCCAGAACACGCCCAACCCGGTCGTGTCCGGCACCCAGGTGAGCTACGAGGTGGCCCGCGCTGGCAGGGTGAGCATCAAGGTCTACGACGCCCAGGGCCGGCTCGTGAGAACGCTGGTGGATGCGAAGATGGATCCTGGCAGATATCTGGCGCAATGGGGCGGCAAGAACTCGGCCGGAGCCAGTGTGTCCAGCGGAGTCTATTTCTACAAGATGGAAGCCGACCGCTACAGTGCGACCAGGAAGATGCTGGTAGTGAGGTAGCGGGGAGGCCGGTAGTGAAGCAGCAGAAATACTGGCAGTGAGGCAGCAGGACTGGGGCTCCCGCCCAGGGAGCCCCTCTTTCATTCCATGTTCCGGCGCTCGGCCACGCGAGATTTTCCCTTGACGCGATACGTGTTGCTGGGCAGACTAAGTGAGCAGAACTTCCCACCCGGCCCTGTCCTCCGGGTTCTTCCACAGGGGGTCGAGATATGTCTTCGACAGGTCTAATGCTCATGTTGTCGCTCGTGGCCGTCATGGCAATCGCAGCCGGTTGCCAGTCCGACGCCGGGATGGAATTCGAGGTCGTTCGTCTGAGCGACAGAGTCATCGCCATCAGCAGTCTCACCGGTAATTCGAGGGCGATGGCCATATGCTCGGAGAAGGGTATATTACTCGTGGACACATTCTGGTCTCGAGGTGCGGCAGAGGAGGCTCGGGTCGCCATCGCGCGAGAGTTCGGACGGGACGACTTCGCTTATGTTGTGAACTCGAGCGCCGACGACCTCTCCTCCCGCGGAAACAGTGCATTCCCCGGCGCAACTATCATTGCCCACTATGACTGCAATCGGAGCCTGATGAAGAGCATGGAGACCCTGGACGCGGACCTCGGCCGGAGGGCCGACGAGTTTGGCGAGAGGGTTGTGAGAAGCGAGCGCCAGCTGGCCGAGATGGAGCCGGGTTCTGAGGAGGCCATCTCCCATCAGAACTGGATAGACCTCTGCCGGCGCGTGGAAGAGGACATGCGCCGGGGCTACGAAATCGTGCTTCCCGATGTGACGTTCAGCGATCATATGAGCATTGACCTGGGCGATGTCACCGTGGAGCTTCTATACTTCGGATCGACTGCCAACAATGGCGACGTTTTTGTCATCGTCCCCGGTGAGGGGGTTGCGTTTCTGGGCGACGTTTTCCACGCCGCTCATGCGCTTCCCAACCCGCGCGGCGGCATTCGGGATCTGGACACGGCCAGGTGGCTTGAGTCACTGGACTATGTGCTCGAGAGCCAGGATGAGATCACGCGATTCGTGCGGGCCAACGGCGATCGAATTTGGGCAGCGGAGAGGCTGCGGCAGCATCGCGACTTGCTGGCTGGCGTGCTCAGTGAAGTGGAGTCGGCCGACGCAGCCGGGCTCGGCCTCGACGAGACGCTCGCGGGGTTCAGGCCGCTGGAGGACAAGTTCCCGTTCATTCGAACCTGGCCGGCCTATGAGAGATTCGGGGACGAGATCATAGTGCATGATGTCAATTCGCTGGTCACGTTCGTCTGGGGGCATACCCACCTGTCCGGCGCCTCGAGGATTGCGGAGGTTATGGAAGAGGATGGAATCGAGACAGCCGGCCGGGCGTTCCGCGCGATGAGGGCCTCAGGCGGAAGCGAGTACTACCTCTCCGAGGGCGAACTCAACGCGAAAGGGTATGAGTTCCTGGGCAGGGAAATGGTCCCCGAGGCCCTGGCTATGTTCAAGTTCGCTGTAGAGGCTTACCCGCAATCTGCGAACGCCTACGACAGCCTTGGAGAAGCCTACATGCGCGCTGGCGAGACGGCGCTCGCCATCGAGAACTACCGGAAGTCCATTGTGATAGATCCTGATAATGTAAACGCCGTCAGGATGCTGGATGAGCTCGAGCAAATGTAAAAGCTGTTCCCATTCTGAGAGAAACCGCCGCCTTGACAAGGGCGCGCATTTCGCTATAATCATATATTCATCGAACTCCAGGTGTTCTCACCGGGAAGGTATTACCGAGGCTGCGGCGCGGTGCCCGCGGCTCGACACATTTTGGGCTCAGCCTAACCAAGAGGACGGTTAAAATGAGAACTGACAGTTTCAGGGGTAAAGACTATATGACCCTGCTCGACTGGAGCAAGGGGCAGGTCGAGTCCATGCTCGAGGTCGCATTCGACCTCAAGCGCAGGTTCGCGCTCCGGGAGCCGCATGACCACTTGCTGCGCGCGCAGACGCTGTTCATGCTGTTTTATAACCAGAGCCTGCGCACCAGGAACTCCTTCGAGGCCGGCATGACGCAGCTCGGCGGCCACGCCCACTTCCTGGATCCCTCGAAGATCTATACGCCGGCGCTCGAGGGCAAGGAAGTCGCTTACTCGACCGAGCGCGTGTCGGATGTGGCGAGAGTCCTGTCCCGCATGGGCGACGCCATCGCCATCCGCTGTTACGGCGACCCTGTGGACTGGGAGTACGGCGGCGCCCACGCCCTCATGGAGGAGTTCGCGCGCTGGTCGGACGCCCCCATTATCAACATGGAATGCGACAAGTATCATCCCTGCCAGGCGCTCGCCGATATCATGACGGTAAAGGAGTGCTTCAATACCTTCAAGGGCATCAAGTTCGTCATGAGCTGGGCCTACAGCCCGAGCGTTCACAAGCCGCGGGCGGTGCCGCAGAGCGCCATAATCGCCGCGACGCTCATGGGCTGCGAGACCGTGCTCGCGCATCCTCCGGAGATGGAACTCGACCCCGACGTCATCTCGGCGTGCAAGGCCAATGCCGAAATGAACAATGCGAGTTTCACAATCACGGATGACTTCGAGAACGCTTTCAAGGGCGCCCACGTGGTCTATCCCAAGGCCTGGGCTGCTACGCCCATTTTCCAGCCCCCGGTCGGCGGCAACGATCCGGTCAAGACGCAGGAGATCTTCGACAAGTACAAGAACTGGAAAATGACGTCCGAGCTCATGGACACGGCCGACAGGGAAGCCATATACATGCACTGCCTGCCCGCCGACCGCGGATGGGAAGTCAACAATGACGTGATGGACCGCACCGACGTCAAGCGGGGCTGGAGATCGGCCATCTTTGACGAGGCCGAGAACCGCATGCATGCGCAGAAGGCCGTAATGTCGCTACTCATGGGAGGTAAGTAGGGTGAGCGCTGTCAATCTTAAGGGCCGGGACCTTATAGTAACCCAGGACTGGACGCCGGATGAGCTTTTAGAGACCCTCGACCTCGCCGTCAGGATGAAGAAGGACCGCTACGGGTTCACCGATGTTCTTAAGGACCGCACCTTCTTCATGTTCTTCTATAACCCGTCGGTAAGGACGCGCCAGAGTTTCGAATGCGCCGCAACCGAGCTCGGCGGGCACGCCCAGTTCTTAGAGCCAAAGAGCATGCGCCTCAAGACGGCCAAGACCGCCGGAGAGACGGTCGAGGACGCCGCCAGGGTCATGAGCCGCTACGCATGCGGCCTCGGCATCCGCATTCTCGAAGACAAGGTGGGCGCCTATGGAGAGGGCGAAGCCCTCATTCGCGAGTACGCCAGGTGGGCGGACATACCTGTCGTTTCGATGGCGCATGACAAGTACCATCCCTGCCAGGGGCTCGCCGACATCATGGGATGGATCGAATGGCTGAGCCCCGAGGGGAAGTTCGACCCCGCCGCGGTGAGGGGCAAGAAGCTCCTTCTCACCTGGGGGCACGGTGCGCTCGCGCGTTCCTGGAGCAGCGTCCAGGAAGCGATGCTCATCGCTTCGCGTTTCGGAATGGACGTCACGGTCGCCAACCCCGAAGGTTACGACCTCGACCCGGAAGTGATAGCCTGGACCGAGGAGAACTGCAAGGCGAACGGGACGGCCTTCGAGACGACCAATGATGTCCGGGCCGGTTACCCCGGCGCGCATGTGGTCTACTCGCGCAACTGGATGAGCCCGAACGCCTACAAGAACGGAGAGCTCCTCAAAGCGGCCGAAATCGAGAAGGCCATGAAGCTCACCGACTGGATCTGCGACGCCGACAAGATGGCTCTTACCGATGACGCGATTTACACGCACCCCATGCCCATAGACAGGGGCCAGGAAGTGACCGACGAAGTCGCGAGCGGCAAGCGCTCCTGCATTTACGATGTGGCCGAGAACCGTCTCCACGTGCAGAAGGCCGCGATGGCGCTCACGATGGGTACGGGCGAATGACGCGGGACGAGAAACCAAAACTCGCGGTAGTTGCGATCGGAGGCAACTCCCTCATCCTCGACCGCTGGCACATGACGGTGGAGGACCAGTACGCGGCAGCGCACGAGACCTGCGTTCACATAGCCGACATGGTCGAAGCCGGCTGGACGGTCGCCATCACGCATGGCAACGGCCCGCAGGTCGGGTTCATACTCCGCCGGTCGGAGCTGTCGCGTCACGAGTTGCATGAGGTGCCCCTTGATGCCTGCGACGCCGACACGCAGGGGGCCGTCGGTTACGCCATACAGCAGAACCTGTACAATGAGTTCCTGCGCCGCGGTATAAAGAAGGTCGTGGCGACGGTGGTCACGCAGGTCGAGGTGAGCCGGGACGATGAGGCCTTCGAGAGGCCCAGCAAGCCCATAGGCGTATTCATGTCCGCCGAGGAGGCCGACGCGAGGAGCAAGAAAGACGGATGGCATGTGGTCGAAGACGCCGGCCGCGGATGGAGGCGGGTTGTGCCTTCGCCCAGGCCGGTGCGCATCGTCGAGGAGGACGCGGTAAGGAATCTCCTGGACGCAGGCATGATCGTAGTCGCGGGCGGGGGCGGCGGCATCCCCGTGATCGCGGGTGAGGACGGAGCCCTGACGGGCACCGCCGCGGTGATCGACAAGGACTACACGTCGTCTCTCCTGGCCCGCAGGATAAGCGCCGACCTGTTTCTCATCACTACGGCGGTCGAGAAGGTCTCGCTCAACTTCGGCAAGCCCGACGAGAAGGCCGTCAGCAGCATGACGGCGGCCGAGGCCAGGCAGCGGCTGGATGAGGGCGGGCATTTCGCGGAAGGGAGCATGGCGCCCAAGATCCGTGCGGTCCTGGAATTCCTGGACGCCGGCGGCGCCATGGCTATCATCACGGACCCGCCGAGTATCGCCAGAGCGCTCCGCGGCGAGACTGGGACGTGCTTCACGCCCTAGGCACGAGCGGCGCCCCGGAAGAACTGGCCGGTTGACATCCGCCTGCGGGCCGCTAGAATCGGGCTCAGACCGTAAAGACTGCTGCTTCGTGGCCGGCGCACTCGCTCGAAGACGAGGTCTCAGATGATGAATGACGACGAGAAGAAGTTCTTCCTTACCGACGCCCAGCTCAAGTTCGAAATCGAGAAATGCGAGAACTGCGAAGAAAAACCCTGCCTCGGGGCCTGCCCCGCCGGATGCTCCCCGATGGACTTCATCCTGGCATCCAGGGTCGGCCTCCCGTCGGACTTCAGGAGAGCCGCTGCCGAGATACTCACGGCAAATCCCCTCGGGGGCATTTGCGGCCTCGTCTGCCCCGACAGGCACTGCATGTCCGGATGCGTTTACAACGGCCTTAACGCGCCCGTCAACATCCCGGCCGTGCAGGCGACCATAATCCGGAAAGCCAGGGACCTCGGCGCCATGCCGGCGTTTGAAGACGTCGACCCGAATGGTATGAATGTGGCGGTTGTAGGCGCCGGGCCCGCGGGTCTCGCGGCGGCCGTCGCTCTTGCGCGCGCCGGTTACGCCGTCACCGTGTTCGAAGAGTGGGACGAACCGGGGGGTATGTGCCTGCTCATTCCCGGGAGCAGGCTGCCCCGTGACGTCATCAAGTCCGATATAGACTTCCTTCTATCCCTGGGAAACATCTCTCTTAAGACCGGAACCGGAGTGGAAGACCCGCCCGAGCTCCTCGAGCAGGGTTTCGACGCCGTCGCGGTTTGCGGCGGGCTCGGCGCCCCCATCGCGCTCGGGCTCGAGCATGAAGACCTGGCGGTTCCAGGTCTTGAGTACCTGGCCGACCCCGGCAAGTATCCCATGCCCGGAAGCGTCGCCGTGATAGGAGGAGGGGCGACGGCCCTGGATTGCGGGGCGGTAGCCGCGGAGAACGGCGCCGGGCGCGTGGAGCTGATCGCGCTAGAGAACCTGAAGGAGATGCCGCTTACCTCCAGGGAGCGGCAGGAACTTATCGATTACAATATCGAGGTGTCCGGCAGGACCCGCGTTACGGAGATCCTCAATGAGGGGAAGAGCATAACGGGTCTGCGCACTATCAACGTGGCGCTGCCGCCCGGCGCGGAGTTCAGTCTCAAGGACATCTCGGATGTCGCGGGCACCGAATGCACCCGGCCGGATTTCGACCATCTCATAATAGCCATAGGCGCCAGAGCCCGCCTGGAACGGAGCGAACATGCCGGGTTGTTCTACGGGGGGGACCTCGCAAACGGCCCGACGTCCGTGGTCGAGGCGGTGGCCTCCGGCAAGCATGTCGCGGCCGCGATTCACAGTTTCCTCGTGGAGAAGTCGCCCCCCGAGGTATTGAGCCCGGTACGGAACACCGACCGGCTCGCAGGTTACGAGCCGAGGCCCGTCTCGCTCGTGAGTGACTTCTTCGGCCGCGAAATCTCGTCGCCCTTCCTGCTTTCGGCCGCTCCTCCCACCGACGGCCTCGACCAGATGAAGGCGGCGTATGAAGCCGGGTGGCCCGGCGGGATTATGAAGACGGCCTTCGACGGGCTGCCCATACATATCCCGGCAAAGTACATGCATGTCTTCAACTCTCTCACTTACGGCAACTGCGACAATGTCTCGGGTCATTCGCTAGACCGGGTATGCGCCGAGGTCGAGGAGCTCGTGAAGCTCTATCCCGACCGGCTCACCATGGCCTCGACCGGGGGCCCGGTAACGGGCGATGACGCTTCCGACCGCAAGGCCTGGCAGGGAAATACCGCCAAGCTCGAGTCGGCCGGCGTCATGGGAGTGGAATACAGCCTCTCATGTCCCCAGGGGGGTGACGGCACCGAGGGCGATATAGTCTCTCAGAACGCGGCCCTCACGGCCAAGATAATAGACTGGGTCATGGAGGTCTCGGACCCGGATGTCCCCAAGCTTTTCAAGCTCACAGGGGCGGTTACCTCCATCATACCCATAATGAATGCCATCAGGCAGGTTCTGGACAAGTACCCCGGTAAGAGGGCCGGGGTGACCCTGGCGAACACGTTCCCGACCATGATGTTCAGAGAGGGCGCCGGGCCGGCCTGGGAGGAGGGGGTAGTAGTGGGGATGAGCGGCGACGGTGTGACTCCGATTTCATATCTCACGCTTGCCAACGCCGCGTCTGCCGGTGTGGTGATCTCCGGAAACGGCGGGCCCATGGACTACAAGGCGGCGGCCGACTTCCTCGCCCTCGGAGCGACGACGGTGCAGTTCTGCAGCCTCGTCATGAAGTACGGCTATGGCGTCATCGCCCATATTGAAGAAGGCGTGAGCCACCTTATGCTCGACCGAGGAATCGCATCCATGGGCGACCTCATAGGGCGGGCGCTGCCCGAGCCCATAACCGATTTCATGGCCCTTCCGGCGACGAAAGCCGTTTCGGATGTTCATGACGAACTCTGCCTCTCCTGCGGCAACTGCACGCGCTGCCCGTACATGGCCATAGAGCTCAACGAAGACAAGCACCCGAGAACTGATGCGTCCAAATGCATCGGCTGCGGGTTCTGCACCATGAAGTGCTTCTCGCAGGCGCTCTACCTGCGCGAGCGGACGGAGGAAGAATCTGCGGCCCTGTCTGAGGACTGATTCGGAAGCCGGGCCGGCTTAAGAGAAGGAGAAACCGAGCCATGTCGACGCTGCTCATCAAGAACGGGACCGTGGTCACGCTGGGCGGGACGAACCGGGTAATCGACGACGGGGCGGTCCTGGTCGAAGGCGGCAGGATAAAGCAGCTGGGGAAGAGCGGGGATTTCGAGGGCCCATACGATGCGGTGATAGACGCGCGGAACAAAGTCGTGCTCCCCGGTTTCATTAACGCCCACATGCATTTCTACAGCACTATGGTACGGGGCCTGGGGAAGATGGAGCCCGCCGCGGACTTCTTAGGCGTGCTCAACAAGCTCTGGTGGCGGCTCGACAAGCAGCTCGTGCTGGATGACTGCTATTACAGCGCTCTCGTTCCGCTCATAGACGCCATTAAGAAGGGCACGACGACGGTCATCGACCATCACGCCAGCCCTTTCGCCGTGACGGGTTCTCTCGAACGCATCGCAGGAGCCGTCCGGGAGACAGGTATTCGCGCCAGTCTCTGCTACGAAGTCTCGGACCGCGACGGCAAGGACATAGCCATGGAGGGTATCAGGGAGAACGTCGATTTCATAGAGAAGTGCAACTCGGAGAAGGACGACCACATCAAAGCCCTGTTCGGGCTTCACGCCAGTTTCACTGTCTCGGACGAGACGCTCAGGCAGGCCGTGGAGGCCGCGGGCGGGCTCGATACCGGATTCCACCTCCATGTGGCGGAAGCCGAGTCCGACCAGGCCTATGCCGTCGAACATTTCGGGAAGCGAGTGGTCGAGCGGCTTGCTGACGCCGGGGTGCTGGGTCCCAGGACGATAGCCGCCCACTGCGTTCACGTGACAGAGAAGGAAATGGACATCCTCGGGGCCACCGACACGTCCGTGGTTCACAATCCCCAGTCCAATACCAATAACGCCGTCGGCGTCGCCGACATCATAACGATGACCGAGAAGGGCCTACGTGTCGGCCTCGGCACCGATGCCATGACCGTCAACATGCTGGAGGAACTCAGGGCCGCGCTCTGGATTCACCATCTGGCGCGCAGGAATCCCTCGGTGGGTTTCATGGAATGCATGAACACGCTGACCGTCAACAATGCCGCGATAGCCAACAGGTACTGGGACGTCGGGTTGGGCGAGCTCAGGGAAGGCTATGCGGCCGACATCATATTGATGGAATACTACCCGCCGACTCCACTGGACGCCGGGACGTTTCTAGGGCACCTGGCATTCGGGTTATCCCAGGCCGTCGTAGACACCACCATAGTCGGCGGCAGGGTGCTGATGGAGAACCGCGAGCTCAAGATCGATGTGGACGAAGAGACGGTAGCCGGGGAATCGCGCAAACTCGCCGCCAGGCTCTGGGAGCGTTTCTAGGCCACCACCCGGTTTCGCTTGATGGCCGAGATGTCCTGGACGGCCTCGATTGCCGTGTCGATGTGGGCGTCGGTCGTGAAGGGACCGATTCCCACTCTTACCGTGCCGTGAATCTCCTCTGTGCCGAGCTGCCTGTGCACGAGCGGCGCGCAATGCAGGCCGGTGCGGCAGGCTATATTGTAGTCGACATCGAGCATCGTGCCGACATCGGCGGATTCCCAGCCCTCGACATTGAAACTCAAGACGGAGATCATGTCATCGGGGCTCCCGGCGCAGTACAGGGTTACGTTATCGATCCGGCTCAGGCCGTCGCGCAGCTTTTCCCACAGTCTCATCTCCCGGCTGTGTATTTCCTCGACGCCTTCCTCGAGAATATACTCCAGGCCGGCTTTCAGCCCGGCTACCCCGACTATGTTGAGAGTCCCGCACTCCATGCGGTAGGGGAACTCGTCGAGATGGAATGGGTGGGCCGACCGCACGCCCGTGCCCCCGTAACGGGTGCACCTGATGGGCGTGTCCTGCCTGATGTAGGAGCCGCCTATGCCGGTGGGGCCCAGGAGACACTTATGTCCCGTGAAGACCAGGATATTGATGCCCATCTCGTCCACGTCTATGGGCCACGCACCCGCGGTCTGGCTGGCGTCCACCGCGAAGCAGACCTCCTTCTCGGCGCAGATCTTTCCGATCTCTCCGACGGGCTGGACCGTTCCTATCACGTTGGACGCGTGGTTGACTATCACGAGCCTCGTGTCTTTCCTGATGGCATTCCCTATTGCCTCGGGATCGACATAGCCGTGCTCATCGAAGGGTACATAGGTGACGTCGATTTTCCCTTCGTGTTTCAAGTGGTATAGGGGGCGAAGCACGGAGTTGTGCTCGAGGTTGGTGGTGACAACGTGGTCGCCCTCTTCACACATGCCCTGGATAACCATGTTGAGCGAGTCACTGGCGTTATAGGAGAAAGTGAGGTAGTTGGGGTCGGTGCCGTTGAAAAACTCGGTTAGCATCTTGCGCGTCCCGAAGACCATCTGTTCGGCCTCGAGGGCCGCGTCGAATCCCGAACGGCCCGGGTTGACGCCGTGGGACTTGTAGAATTCGCACATGAAGTCGTACACCCGATCGGGTTTCGGGTAGGACGTGGCCGCATTATCAAGATAAATCAGATCTGACATCGTTCTGCTCTCCCCGGTTTCAGGCCCGCTGACGGGTCCAAACTAACCTATATATGCCCCACGACTCGTCTTCAATCATACTACTTATCTTCGGGTTTTTCCAGTACCAGAGCGTCGGCTACGAGCTCGGCAATGGTCTTTATCTCGACGCCCAGCTCGTAGACCTGGTTGAGCTCGATGAGCTGGTCGATGCAGTTATGGCAGGGCGTAGCAACTATCTTCGCGCCCGTCCGGCGGATCTGCTCGGCCTTTGTCCTGCCGGCCTCGACGCGCCGGTCGCGGAATTCGCTCATCGCGAGTTGGCCGCCTCCCCCGCCGCAGCAGAAATTGTCCGCGCGATTGGGCGTCATCTCGACGAAGTCCGCTACCGCATGCCCGAGCGCGAAGCGCTGCTCCTCAATAACGCCGCCGGCGCGGACCATGTTGCACGGGTCATGCAGCGTTACGCGCTCCTTGTTGAGCGACGGGTCCAGTTTCACGCGGCCCGACCGAATGTAATCGGCCATGAGCTCTATTACCGAGACCACCGGGTAGGGATAAGCTTCCCTCATCCAGTCGGGCCCTTCCCAGCGTATCGCCCGGAAACCGTGGCCGCATTCGGCGAGCACCAGCGCTTCGGCGTCGAGTTTCTTCATCTCCGCGGCCAGCCTCTCGGTGAGCTCGCGGGCCCCCTCGTCGTCGCCCGAGAAATACGCGTAATTGGTCACGTCATAGCAGCGTGTCGAAAGAGTCCAGGATTCCCCGGCGGCATGGAACACTTTGGCGATGGCGCTGATCGAGAGCGGAAAGAACTTGGGCTCCCGGGGGTTCAGGGTGTAGAGCAGGCGCTTGCCCTTTTCATCCAGGGGTATCTCCGCGCGCTCGTCCCCGACTTCCATCCGTAGATCTTCTTCCAGCCACTTGAGGGTGTCGATCAGCTCATCCCGGGGGATGGCCATGTTGTTTCCGGTCTCGATGGCGGCGTTGACCGTGGACTGCAGGCCCTCCGGCACCAGGCCCAGCTCCACGAGCATCGTCCGGCCCGTGCGCACGAGATAGGGGATGTCGACGCCGATGGAGCAGTGGACAGAGCAGCGTCCGCACATGGTGCAGCCGCCGAATATGACATCGACCATCTCCTCGATCGCCTTATCGTCGAGGTCGGCGGCCCCTATCCATCGAGGTATGAGCCGGCCCGCCGTGGTGAAATAGCGGCGGTAGAGCCGTGCGACCTGGTCGACCTTGTTGCCGGGGATGAAGCGCGGATCGCGGTACTCCAGGTAGTAGTGGCAGGACTCGCCGCACAGGCCGCAGTGCACGCAGGAGTTCACATGGGTGAGGAACCTGCCGGTCAGTCTTTCCTCGAGCGCTTGGAGCGCTTTCTTCTGCCGGGGTGTCAGCGATTTCACGTCAGCCATGTTTCCTTGTCCTTGCGGGGCCATACGCCTCGCCGCCCGTAAAAGAGCCCCAGGTAGACGCGCGCGAGAGCGAAGTAGATCGCGTGGCGGAGCTTCCCCACCGGTATATAGAGGAAGAGAATGCCCGCGTAAACGAAAAGGGCCGGCACGGCGCTCTCTCTTCTGAGCGCTGCGGCCGTGAGCGCGACGAAACCCGTCACGATTATATTGCTGAAGTAGTCATCCGGATTCGAGAAGTAGCGCATCGCCGGCGTCACCGCGCGCTTAACGAGAAGCGCGAGTCCGCAGACAGAAGCCAGCGCCAGAAGCACAGCCGAAACCGAGGCAACTGCGCCCGGTAACCGGAGGTCAAAGAGGAGCAGCGCCAGCCATATGAAACTCAGGAAGATGCCGGCATGGTAACCGATTCCGAGCGCGTAGGACACAGGGTGGAGGCTGGCGGTCTCCTTCTTCCATGGCATCATGGCGCCGGTGAGTGAGTAGAAAACCGCGGGAGGGATTTCGCCCCGTTTCGCCGCCAGGCTGTCAGAACCCGGCCGCGGAAACGCCCGGTTTATCCTCAGTCTGGCAGCCACCGCGAATACGATGAAGCAGGCGATTAAGAACCACTGCTGGCCCGACATATCTCTTCTCCGTTTAGACGCAGCCGTCCGGTTTGGGAAGGCCGGCTATCTTGCACGCTCCCTTGGCCGGCCCCAGGGGGAAGAGCTGGTAGATCTCTCTCAGCCGAACCCCCGTGTCCTGGCAGATCTTGCGCACCATTGGGGCCATGTCGTTTTCCAGCCAGTACTCCCGTATGCACTTTACCACGGCCCAGTGCTTTTCGGTCAGCTCGCCGGTACCGTCGGCGCCGGCGAACAGCCGGGCCACTTCCTCGTCCCAGGTCTCGGGTTGCTGGAGGAAACCGTCCCCGTCCACCTCGAATTGCCTTCCCTCGATCTCGACTATCGGCACGAATTGTTCTCCTTTATCACAAAGGTCAGTGGAAATCCGTTACTCCTGAAGGATGCACAGAATACTATCAGAAAGTACACACTGGGGGCGGGGGGGTCAAGACCCCATAGGCCGCCGGGAACACTAATTCTCCCGGCGGGTTTCCACCTCCGGGCGCGGCTCTGCGCGTCCCGCCCGCGCCATCCCGGCGGAGCGCCGGTTTTTCATCCAGGGCGGCGTTTTTTGAGGGTACCCGTGCAACTTCCGGGTGCTATTGTGGGTCTGGTTAGTGAGAAGACAGCCGACGAAAGGCCATAGACTCGATGGGGTTCGAAGAGCGACTCAAACCGGTTTACCTGGACGCGGTCAGATACGCAAGAGGGCTGGCAGGTTCGGAAACAGATGGGGATGACCTTCTCCAGGACGCGCTCGTACGCGCCTGGAGAGCATACCCCCGGCTGCGTAATCCCGGCCAATTCAAATTCTGGTTGCTGAAGATCATTCGCAACGCGCACCGCAACAGGGCCAGGAAAGCCAGGCTCAGAAAGTGGCTCTCCCTCGAGGGCGCCGCGGAGATTCCGGCGCATGAGGGGATCACGTTCGAGGAGAGAGAGGCTGTCCGTCAAGCACTCAAGAGAGTTCCCCGGAACCAGCGGGAGGCGCTTGTCCTCTTCGAGGTGGTCGGGATGTCTGTAGAAGAGATAGCGCGATTACAGGGCGTGACGACCTCAGGCGTTAAGAGTCGGCTGGCGCGCGGCAGAGTCAGGCTGCGCGAGACCTATGAAGAACTTACGGGAGAGGAGGGTGATCATGCCGTCGAATTCGTCGGAGCGAATTGATGACGGGCTTCGCGAACTGTCGCGGGAGGTCCTTCCGCCCGGGCATATGCGCGCCATGATGGGGCGTGTCGAAGTCGACGTCAGGAGGAAAAACAAGATGACGAGAACAATTCGGAGAGCGGCGCTCGCTACCGGTCTATGCGTGGTAATTCTCGCGGGCCTGGTGTTCATTCCGGTTTCATATGACTTGCGCGTGGGTAGCGTCGTGCGCGCCGAAATCCCGGCGACGGAAGCAAACCTGGCCCGTCTCTCGGCCGGGCTCCCCCATGTGGATGGGCTCGTTTTCTCGAACGTCGAACACGGGGAGGAAGACATAGTGCTCAGGCTGGGTTTCTGGCGAAAGAGCGCGGAAGAGGCCGAGGCGCTCGTAGATGGAGCCCTGGCGGAACTGGCCATGGCTCCGGGCGGGTATGAGATCACGGCCGAGGACATCGTCGAGAGAATAGGAGGCAACGTGATAGCGTGGGCGTCCGGGGGGTGGATCCAGGTGAATGGCGAGGGGATGTCCGAGGAGGAGCTCGAGCTGGCCATAGTCCAGGCCCTGATCGACAACGGGGCCGCGAGCGCGGATGTCAATATCGAGATGTCCGACGACGGCGTGAGCCGCATAGACATAAGCGTCGGGGAGATGGATAGAAGCGTCCCGGGCGATTCGATCACGATAGAGATCATCAATAGCTCGCCGGGCGGTTCAGACGTAATAATCAAGTAAGGGGCGGTCTCCGCCCGGCACCTAAGAGGACGGCGCCCCCACGATGCGGGCGCCGTCCGGGCCAACGGATATCGTGGCCGCACTGCTGCGAGAGCCCTATTTTGCCATTCTCGCTTCGAGCGGGGGTTACCGCCCGGGTTAGGGCTGAGGGTTACATCCCTTCTGATACCACCTATTCAATTTCGCACACAATACGTTACACCACATTCAATCCTGCCCTGTTTCCTTGAAACAGAAAATGTGTTATAATGTAGAGAAGGCATAAGCCTGGAAGCGCTGCATGTACGGAAGGGAAATACTCGTATGACGTTAAGGCACATAGGGTTACGGGCCGCCTTGATGCTGGGCATCTGCCTGGCGCTCTCTACGGGGGCGGCGGCTGACTGGAATTCGGTGGCATTGTCGGACAGCGTCGTATCTTTCGGCGCCGTTCTGACCGGGGAGACTTCCTCGGTTCAGATGTCCATCATCAACTCGCTCAGCGAGCCGGTGCAGATTACCGGTGTGGGTTTCACGGGGGACGTCTTCTCGACCGATCTTGGCCTCGTTGAGATTCAGCCCCTGGACTCTGAGGTCTTCGACGTTTACTTCTTCTCGGAGCAGAATGTCGATTACACCGACTTTCTCGAAGTGGAAGTCGCCGGCGGCGTGCGGCCTCTCATCGCCGAGGTTTCGGCCCAGGCCCATCACCCGGAGGCCTATTACAGCGCCACCCAGAACGAGTGGGCGGAGGACCTCAAGACCGCCCTCGAAGGCATCATAGACGGCCACACCTCTCTGGGCTACACGCTCGCCCGGGACCATATGTATGGAAGCATCGACAATCACGACGGCTGGGTGACCTGCGTGTACACGGGGAGGACCGCTTTCTTCAACACGCGCGCCGGGGCTACCGCGAATAACTTCAACTGCGAGCACACCTGGCCGCAGAGCTTCTTCAGCGAAGACGAACCCATGAGGTCGGATCTTTACCAGATCTGTCCGTCGGACATGACGGCCAATACCAAGCGCGCGAGCCTCGATTTCGGGGTGGTGACCTCGCAGACCTGGGGCGTGGGCGGTTCCAAGCTGGGCTACGACTCCACCTCCCAGCTGGTATTCGAACCGCGCGATGTCCACAAGGGCAATGTCGCGCGCACCCATTTCTACTTCGTCGTTCGCTATGGCGGCAATTACGACGGGTACGTGAACTCCGCCAAGATGGAGACCCACTTTCGGAACTGGCATGCCTTCGACGCGCCCGACAGCCTTGAGAACCTGCGGAATGACGACATTTACGCGCTTCAGCACAACCGCAACCCTTTTATAGACCACCCGGAGTTCGTGGACCGCATATCGAGTTTCTTCGGAACCGCAGTGAGAGTGCTGGAGCCCGAGATCGCCGTGGCGCCGGCGGAAATCGACATGGGGACGATCGGGTACGCAACCACGGTTCATTATTACTTCGCCGTGGTGAACAGCGGCGATGACAGCCTCTATGTCTCCTCGATTGCATCAACCGACCCTGATTTTTCGGTGGGCGCGTCTTCGCTCGGACTCGCGCCCGAGTCGTATGACTACATCAGGGTCACATATACATCTGGAAGCTCGGAGGCCGCAGACTCGACCACCATACTGGTGGCCAGCGACGACGCCGACGAGAGCGTGGTCGGGGTTCCCGTCACCGTGCACGTGACGGACTGCTCGGGTGTCGAGCGCGACGACGCGGCGGCCGAGATGTTCTGCCTGCGCCAGAACAGCCCGAACCCCTTCGGCGAGAGGACAACCATAGCGTTCGGCCTCGCGAGAGCGTCGGACGTCAGCCTGTCGGTATACAATACCAGGGGACAGCTGGTGAGCCGGCTCGTTGAGGGCGAGAAGATGCCCCCGGGCCAGCACCATGTCGTGTTCGAGACCGGCAACCTGCCATCGGGCGTCTACTTCTATCGCCTGAGAGCGGGCGACCGCGTGGACACCAAGCGCATGGTCCTGCTCAACTGATCAGGCTGTGAGGGATCGGCCCGTTACCATACCCACTTGCAGAGGAGCCCGGTGAATATGGCCGCCGGGTTGCCGATGGCATACCCGATAAGCGCCATGAGAATGGCCACGGGGACCAGCACCGGATTGTGATGCGCGGCGACGATCGGAGCCGACGCCGCTCCCCCGATGTTTGCAGCCGAAGCGATGGCCGTAGTATGCACGTCGACCTTGAGTACCCTGGCCGCCCCCACCAGGAAGACTCCGTGTATGAAGATCCATATGTATGCTCCCAGGAGGAACCACAGGATGGACGAGTCCAGCCGGGAGAGGTCTGCGATAGCGCCCATGCGCGCAACGAAGAGATAGACCAGCGCCATCGCGAGCGCGTGTGAGCCCGGTATCCTGCTCACTCTCGTCAGGGAAAGCAGTATCCCGAACAGGGTTACGAGGAGTATGTTCCAGGTTCCCGTCGTGATAAAGGGCTGCGCCTGCGGGCCCGAAGGGATCTCGGGCAGGTAGCCCGCGAGCCAGGCGGCGAGGGCCGTGACGCCGAAGCCGATGAAGGCCAGGTACAGGTAGTGGACCATGCCGGGTTTGCCTGTATCCACACTGAGTTTTCCGGCCGCTTCGCGCACGGCCTCGACGTGGCCGTCGGGAACTCCCGTGAACCTGTGAAACCACCCTGCCCAGTTCTTGGACATCAGAAGCAGCGGCAGCCAGATCAGATACACGGCGTTATCCGAGACGAGCCCGTATCCGAAGGCGAGACTCTTGTCGTCGAGGTTGAGCGCGACCGCCGTCGCCGCCATATTGCCGGTTCCCCCGATCCAGCTCCCCGCGAGGGCGCCGTAGCCCTTCCATGCGTCGGGACCCAGGGTTCGCAGGCCGTGCCTTACCAGGAAGAGCGCTATGGGCGCTCCCACGACTACTCCGAGAGTGCCGAGGAGCATCACGATCACGCCGCGTCCCATGGCTCGCACCGTGGCCAGGAAATCGACCTGAAGCAGCATGAGCACGAGGAACATGGGCAGGATGTTCTGGCGCATGAAGCCGTAAACCGGAGAACTGCGGGGTATCACGCCCGTGTTGGACAGGGCGACCGGAACCAGGTAGATGAAAATGAGGGGGGGGAAGTAGTTGAAGAGCTTTAGCCCGGTCTTCTTCTCGAGGAAGAAAAAGAGCGACGTGACTCCCGCCAGGACTGCGAGCACCCCGGCCGGAGATGATATCAGCGTATTTCCCATTTCGGCTTCGCCTCCTCAGGTATGTATTTTGCTTTCAATATCTATGGCATCAAAGCTGCCCCATATCAAGCAATAAGAGGACAGAGGAGGTCTATTGCGCGGCCCCGACCCGGCGGTATATGCCCCGCTTGCGTTCCATGAAACGAAGCCCCACCAGCTCCCGCCGCAATGTGGCGACGTCGTCGTGGAACTCGACGAGGATCTGGTTGACCTCGCGCTCGGGGTAGTTGCGCCCGGGTTCGAATTCCCCGGCGAGCTTCTCGAGGATCACCTGGCGTTTCTTGAGCTGCGCCGGGAGACGAGTGATGCGGCCGCGCCGGAAAAATATCTTGAGCACTTTGGCGCGGTAGGCGTCCTCCTTGACCTCCGCCGATACGTCCGGCTGGGAAAGGAAAACCAGGTCCGCCAGGGTCCTCTTGAGGGCGGCGGCCTTGAGCGAGTAGGTCTGGTAGTACTGCGACCTTTCGGACTCGACAAGCCCGACGTCGGCCAGCCTGGAAAGGTGATGGGAGACAGTCGCCTGGTTGAGCCTGAGGATGGCCGCGAGCTCTTCGCCGTGCCTGGGCCTGGCCCTGAGCAGGTTCAGCATGAGCAGGCGAACCGGGTGGCCCAGCACTTTGAGAAGTTCGGCCCTGGCCTCGAGGTTTTCTTCGGCCCTATTCTTCTTCACCCAAAACCCTCTTCCCGGTGACGTGCCAGTAGCATGTGTCAAACAGTCTCCGCGCGTGCTTCATCGTCTCGAGCTTAATCTGCTGCTTGACGGCCTCGTCTTTATCCTGCGAGGCCCTGGCCAGCTCGACCTGCCGCTTCGAATCATCTATGATGAAGCCGGTCAGGCCGCCGAAGGCCTGGGCGAGCTTCTCCAGGTCGCCGGCGTCCGAGGCGATAATCGCGTCGAACCTGTCCTTGTAGTTACACCATTCACCGCTCAGTTCCATCGCGTTCTTCCTTTCGTTGAGATGCTGACAGTATACTACAAGCTGATTCGATAGTTGTCAATATACTTTGTAGAATTTATTTCGAGGCAACACCGTTAAGAGTGTTCACGACGTCGAAGAGGTCGCCGGTCCTGTAGAAGTCGACGGCGATGACATTGGGGATGCGGCCCCTTTCCTTCTGGCATTTCCGGGCGCGGCCGAGCAGGAAGTCATAGGCGTTTACTATCTCGGCGTTGCTCGGAAGTGGGTTGGGCGCGGTCTCTATCCAGTGGTTGAGAAGGAAGAGGGAACCCGATGTGCCGCCGCGGTTGGGCTCGCATGAGAACTCCGACGGGTTGAGAAAGCGGTAAGGCGTCTCCTGCATTACCTCGAAGGCGTCATGGTACCAGGGTACGCCCTCGCTGTTGTGCTCGGCCATTACGAGTACTCGCTGGTCGCCGCTCACCATCTCCCGGAGGGTGGGCCAGGGCGGGGCCGCTACCCCGCGGTATACGAAGTCGATGAGCCCGCTCTCCTTGAAACATCTCTCGATGTCTTCAGGCGGCACGCCCTCGTCCTGGATTACGATGATGAGCACCTCGTTGGGATGGGTGACCAGGAACGACCTTATGTCTGTCAGCGTGGATGTCATGGCCAGGGCCCCGAGCTCGCAGAATCCGTGGCAGAGGTAAACGCCCTGGGGCCCCTCGGTGCCGCCCACGAGGCGGTTGCGGATACGCATGGCTGCGTCGACTCCCTCCTTGCCTATGACCTTCTCGTAAGACGCCACCGCGGCGCTCTCGTCCTCGAGGAGCGTCTTCACCTTGTCCCCGACCGGAACCGCCTGATGGGCGTCGATCAGGAGAGCCCTGACGCCGTCCTGCAGCTGTTCGATGATGCCCCGTTCCTGGTTTGCAAACATCCAGGTGGGGATATCCGCACCCCCCATGGAATTGTGAGTTCCGGCGAACACGACCTCATCGAGAGTCCGGCCGGATAGTTCCGCGTAGCCGTTGCAGGCGCCGATGGTTACGGGGATGGCGACACTGTGGCTGGAGCGGTCGAGTATCAGTAAGCCGCCGAGAACAAGCAGCGCCGCCACGATGCCGACCAGCAGGACTTCGCGCAGGGTATAAGATCCTTTGCCGGCCGGGATGCCGGCGTCGGCCGCTGCCGCGGCCGCTCTCGCCTTGCTGAGCAGCAGGTCGAAGATCGCCCCGAGTCCCGCGAAGCCGAGGCAGATTCCCGCGAGGAACGCGACTGTCGTGATCACCCGGAGCGGCCACAGTACGAGCAGCAGTCCCAGGCCGATCAGGGCGGCTCCTCGCAGCACCCCGAGTCCAGCATTCTCAGGCCGGGTGGCCAGTGCGCGCCACACTCCGAGCGTGAGCTGCGCGGGATATAAACTCTTGAGCAGGGACGTCGCGGCGGCGACTATGATGAGGCCTATCCCGCTGAGCGCGACTACCCAGCTGAGGAAATTGGCGGAGAAGGTCTTCCACATCCCGACGATGGCATCGGCCACCATGGCATCGTGGACGGGAAGGGCAAGCATGTTACCGCCGAAGCGAACGACGATGAAGAGCGCAACCGATATGAAGATTATGGCGAGCCCCTGTTGAAGAAGCGTTCTCAGCCTGTGAACAGATACCAGGAGACCCGTGACCATGAGGCCGAGTCCAAGCAACAGGAAAGTGCGTGTCCAATCGCTCAGCCTGCGCGCGACCTGCAGGACGCGGACGGTGATGTCACCCGCGGGAAGATCCTGCACCGCCCCCGCCAATGCGCTCAAGTCATCCGGGATCTTGCCGGCGATTTCGGGCTGGGATGCGAGCGCGCTCTTCATCACGACGCCGATGTCGGATAAAGTGAGAATAACTTCGCGGGACTCATTCGACATGATGGCTTGATTGGCGGTGCGCGCGGCCCTGCGAACTATGCCCCGGAAGGGGTCGGAGGTCACTATGGCCCGGACGGTTCCCAGTAACAGCGGCCGGTACGGGGTGAGGTCCCTGTGCTTCGAGATGACGGCGTCGGTAACGCGGTCGGCAGCCAGAGCCGCCACGTCCGGGTCTTCGAGGCTGGCGGCCACGCGGTCGGCGAAGATGTCGGCGCTAAAGAGGGTGTGAGAGGTGTACGCCAGCAGGAGCCCCGTGATGATCGCAATAACGCCGACTATGCTTGCCACCGTCGAGGCGAATGTGCGGAGATTCCGCATAGAGAGTTCTCTCCTGTGTCCGGGCGTGAGCATAGCCGCGGCGGGCCGGCAAGTCAAGGAACATGGGCGGAGGAACGCGGGCCTATCGCAACAGGACCGCTTTCCGTATGGCGTGGAAAGGGCCGGCCTGGAGCCTGCAGAGATAGATGCCCGGAGAGACCCGGCGGCCCTGTGAGTCCATACCGTCCCAGAACACGCTTTGGGGCCCCGGGGCGGCCGTCCCGGTGAAAACCCTCACTCCGACGCATCTGTTTTGTCGCAGGTAAGGTGATCTTACCAGCATGCCGGGGGTATTTCTGCCCTCAGGCGGCCGCTACGATCTTCTCGAACACCTCGTCATAGCCGGGCGCCTGTGTCCCCCAGTCGTAGCGGCTCACGAAGGGCTGGGTCTCGGCCGCGCGGGTCTCGCGGATGTTCTCTATCCTGTCCCCCAGCATGCTTACGAGGTCGCCGAAGTTATCGTACAGGTGATCCGCGTGGCGGTCCGGGGGTATGTGCTCGGGATAGGCCAGCCGTTTCGGAAGGATGGGGTAGCTGTTGCAGTAAATGGCCTGCACGACGCTGGCGCCGAAGAAGTCATGAATGGAAGTCACCGGCAGTATGTCGGCTTTCCATAGCCAGGCGGCGTAAGCGGCGAAGGATTCGACATAGCCGAGCTGTAGCACGCGGTCTCCGAGCCTCGACGCCGTCTCCCTGAACACGGCCGGTTCCACGTCGAAGCTCTCGCCCATGACAGCCAGCTCGAAGTCGAGCCCTTGCCTGTCAAGGGCCGTCACCGCGCGGAAGAACTCTTCGGGGTTCTTATCGTACTCCCACCGGTGATTCCAGAGGAGCAGCGGCCGCTGCGCCGGGTCGGGCTCAACGCGGTGCCTGTCGAAGCGGCCGAGGTCGAGCCCGAGAGGGAGTACGCTGCTTCGCTCTCTTATGGCCTCGACCGTTTCTATTTCGTGATGGTCGGGAAACCCTGAAAGGAAAGGTTCGAGGCTGTCGAGAAAGGCGTTCAGGTGGTACTCGGAATTAAACAGCACGGCGTCGGCAGCAAGCGCCGACGAGTAGTTGATGAAGCAGTAATGGGCATCGCGGTCCCTGGCGAGGTCGCGGTCCCTTTCCGACCAGGGATACGTGATCTGATTCTCATGGAAGTACACGGCCGTGGGCGTGTCGGCCGTCATCTCCTTCGTGAGGGCGAGGAAGACCGTGAGGTCTAGCATGTCGGTGGCGACTATGAGATCGGGTTTGTAGGCGCCCTCGGCGAAGAGCCGGGCCAGCGTCACCGCCCCGCCGTGCATCCGCCACTTCCAGTGCCGGCCCTCCAGGCCCAGTATGCCCACATCGTGGCTGCTGTGCTCGGCATACTCCTTGGCCCAGGCGGCATGCGATCCGGTAAGAAAGGGTTCGATGATTACGATTTTCATGACGATTATTACTTTATAGCAACAAGTGCCCCGTTTTCAAGCGCGGGTTGACACGTGCGGGGGGCTTTCGTATGGTCGAGATGCAGTCCCGTATTACGCAGGCGATGTGATCCGGAAGCTGCTGGAGAGAAGAATCGCGACATGAACGGTGGAGAACATTCATTTCATAGGAACGGCTCGGACATGGAACCGTTCCGCGTCGGCGAGTGGTTCGTGGAGCCCGCCCTGAAACAGATCTCGCACGGCGGCGAATCCCAACAGGTCGAGCCGCGCATCATGCACGTCCTCACATGCCTTGCCCGCCGCCCGGGCGAGGTAGTCACGAGGCCCGACCTGCTTGAAGCCGTCTGGGGTGATGTCATCGTCAATGAAGAGGCGTTGACCCATGCCATATCCCAGCTGCGCCGCGTGTTCGGCGACGACGCGAAGACTCCCCGGTTCATCCAGACGATTCACAAGACGGGTTACCGCCTGATAGCGCCTGTAGTTCCCGGCGCGCCCGCGCCTGCGGCTGCCCGGCCCCGGGAAGCCGGGGAGCAGGCCCCCGTACGCCCAGGAGAGGTTGAGGGCCCCCGGGGTTCATCGAAGAGGAGGCTCTACGCAGCCCTCGGCGCGGCGGCCGTCGTCGTGATTGTGATATCGGTGCTTTCGGTCCTGTCCCGCACGAGGTCGTCCGTGACGCCTCCGCCCATCGCGCTGGAGGCCATTCCCTTCACGACATACGGCGGGAATGAAGAGTGCCCGGCCATTTCTCCCGACGGAACGCGAGTCGCCTTTTCCTGGTATACCGAGGAGCGGGGGAATTACGACCTCTACGTGAAACAGCGCAACACCGAGAAACCTCTCCGGTTGTGCGAAACCGAGGGCCACGAGATATACCCGGCCTGGTCTCCTGACGGCGCCGACCTGGTGTACGCGTCCATTACGCGTGAGGGGACCGCCATATACACCATGCCGGCAATCGGCGGCGCGCCGCGGAAGTTGGTCGACGCTCCCTTCGGCCTGGCCGGCATCGACTGGTCCCCCGACGGCCGCTACCTGGCCTACTCATCGAGGCGGGCCCGTTACGGCTCCATGTGCATCTATCTCTACTCTTTCGATACGGGCGAGAGCAGGGAACTGACGGCGCCGCCCTGGTCGTCCCAGGGCGATTTCCGGCCGGCGTTCTCCCCGGACGGGGAGAGTATAGCTTTTATAAGGGGCGACCGGACCCATCTCCAGGACATCTTCCTCGTTCCAACGCGGGGCGGGGACGCCGAGCGGCTGACGAGTTCCCAGCATCACGTTGCGGGCCTGGACTGGATGCCTGACGGCAAGTCGCTGGTTTTCTCGGCGGGGCCTTCGGCTCCGGGCGACCTCAGGCTGTGGCGGCTGTCCATCAAGGATGGTTCACTCACCTGGCTCCCGACACCGAGCCACCGGGCCGCCCGACCGTCCGTAGCGCTGACCGGCGGGAATATGGTGTTCGAGGACCAGGACTATGAATCGGACATCGAGAAGGTCTCAATCGGCGGCGAGACCCAGGAGACCATTACCATCGTGGCGTCGACGAGACATGATTACGGGCCCCAGTACTCGCCGGGCGGCAAGTACATATCATTCATATCCAATCGCTCGGGCAGCCCGCAGATCTGGTTGTGCGACGGCGACGGATGCGGCTGCCGCCAGCTCACGCAGTTCGAGAACGCTTATATCCAGTACCCGCGCTGGTCTTACGATGAGCGCCGGGTGGCTTTCACCGCGGCGCCGGGAAACTATACCGCCATCTACGTGGGTGACGTGGAGACGGGTGAGGTCCGGCGCCTTTCGGCTTCCGAGGGCCACGAAATGTGTCTCGGCTGGTCCCGGGACGGCGAGTGGCTCTACTGCAAGTCGGAGCGCGACGACGCCTGGTGGGTCTGGAAGATGCGGGCCGACGGAAGCGAAGTCGTTGACATCATGCAGAAAGACGTCTTCAGGCTCGCCGAAACGGCAGAAGGCGGGCGCCTCATGTACTCCCGCGCCGACACGTCCGGTGTCTGGTGCGTCTCGGCAGACGGGACGGGCGAAACCTGTCTCATCAACGAGCCCGGTATCGTCGTTCCATGCGGCTGGAGGGAAGACCCCGAGGGCGTCTACTTCTTCAATCGCTATGAGGGCGGCGTGTGCATGTGGTTGAGGGACGCCGTGACCGGCAACTCGACCATGCTCACGTCCGAAGCCGACTTCCACTCCACCAATATCGACGTCGCGCCGCACGGAGAAGCTGTGATCTACGACCGCGTGGAACACACGGGTTCCGACCTCTCCATCGTGGAAGACTTCCGTTAGAAAAAAAGAGGACAGCGTCCCATCCGGAACGCCGTCCCCTCGTGCCGGGACGCAACTCAAAAAGGGTTGCGCCCCTCCGATGAGGCCGCGCTTTCCTAACGGAGGAGCACAACTTCCCTGGTTTCCGTTACGCCCGCTCTCTCCAGGCAGAGCCAGTAGACGCCGGACGATAGCGGCTGTCCGCAGTCGTCCCTGCCGTCCCAGCCCAGCTGGTGGTCACCGGCCTCCAGGCTACGGTCGGCGATTTGCCTGACCATACGCCCTCTCACGTCGACCACGCACAGCCGGACCTTATCCGCCGTCTTCAGCCCGAATGATATGAACACATGAGGGTTGAAGGGGTTCGGCTGCGCGCTGAGACGCGAGGCGGAGATATCGATGACGTCGGTCTCCACGCCCGCCTGGCTGCTCGAGAAGGTAATCTCCTCGAGCACGGGTGACCTTGCCGGGTCCGTGGTTTCCATCATCACCCTGTACTGGATATATCTGTCGAGGGCAGCCCCGAGGCTGCCGGGGGCCGTTATGTCGCCCGACCAGGTTCCGAGGTCGCCGGGGTCATTGGAGGACCGGACCTGGAAAGTGATGCCGGTGCCCGCCGGCTCAGCCGCCGTCCAAGCGATTTCGCCGAGTTCATTCCCCGCGCCGGCGTCGAGCACGGAACTCGTAAGTTCTCCCGATGATTCGAATTCGCTGGTTTCCCACCAGTCGTAACGGCCGGCGATCCATGCCGCGCCCACGGCCTCCAGGTCGCCGTCCTGGTCGAGGTCCGCGGCGCGCACCGTAATCGCCCCTTCGTACGCGTCGTTGAGCGCGTGCATCGTCCACACTATGGGGTCGCCGCCGCCGTTTTCCCACCAGGCCATGCGGTTGTTTTCGCTGCAGGCGCCGAGCACGTCGGGCCGGTTGTCGCCGTTCATATCGGCCACATAGACGCAGTGGCCGCCCTGAGCGTATGTCGATATTGTCTGTTTCGTCCAGACGACGGGATCACCGCCGTCGTTACTCCACCAGGCGACGTCGCTTGTCCACGAGATGCCGGCGAGGTCGAGGTCGCCGTCCTGGTCTATGTCCGCGATCCTCACCGAGCGCGCGCCTATGAAACCGGTTTCGACCTCCTGCGCCGTCCAGGATATGGGATCGCCGCCATCACTCCAGTAAACCAGTATCTTGTTGGCGGCCCCTGCCGCCACGGCGAGGTCCATGTCGCCGTCCTCATCTATGTCCGCGCCTCTTACCGAATGGGCCCCGGTGACGGCGGCGACGACGTGGCTGGTCCAGGTTATGGGATCGCCGCCGTCGTTCTCCCACCAGGACACCCTGGCTCCTGACCATGAAGGACACATGACGTCCATGTTCCCGTCCCCGTTGACGTCCCCGGTTGCTATCTCCCAGGCCTGGCGCCACGTTCCCTCTATGGTATAGGCGCCCCATGTTATGGGGTCGCCGCCCTCGTTTCGCCTCCAGACTATCTTGTTGCGGGGCTCGTCCAGAGCCACAACGATGTCGAGCCGGCCGTCATTGTCGATATCGGCCACGTCCACCCCCGCGGCCCCGGGCGGCGTGCTCACGGTATACTCGGTGAACGAGGGGGGATTGTCGCCGTCGTTTTCCCACCAGACGATCACGCCGGATTGCGAAGCGGTCCCCACGATGTCCGTGTCGCCGTCGCCGTCGATATCGCCGACCGCGACCCCGATGACCCCCACGTGTGATGAGTCGATGAGATGTTCCACAGGCGTCGTCAGCGCCGACGACGAGAGCGCGACCTGACCCGGTAGCGCCAGCCAGGAGAGCCCCGTTGAGGTATCGAATTCATCTGCCCAGTCGCCGACTGGCCCGGTGGCCCCGTCCCCGCCCGACCAATCGCTCTGGGCCGCCTCATCGGCCGCCGCGGCGCCGGCCAGCGACAGAATCAATGTGGCCAGTATAAGCACTCTTAACCGCATCATGCACCTTCCTTTCCTCAAGTCCCGGGGCCGTTGCGCGCCCGCTTCCCGACCCATTCAGTCTCACTGCTCATGTCACTTCATGTCGCTCAGGGGATTAGTGCTGCTTCGTCTCTGCCATCAATTTTAGGAAAGAGGGCGGAATTTGGCCTGAAGGAAAGGTGTAGGAAAGCTGTATATTGTGTGAAATCGCCGTCTTGACGGCCCGGGGCCGCTTGAGTAGATTAGCGGCCAGTAACATGGGAGGCTTTGTTGGACTCATCACAGGGTAGAACCAGGACACTGGCGCTCATATCTTTGCTCTGCGGGGTCGTCATCCTGGGTTTCGCCGCCATATTCGTCATGTGGTCGGGCGCGCCGGGGCCGGTTACGGCCCTCTACCGGATGCTCATCGGGGCCGTGGTCATCGCTCCCCTTTTTTTCGCCCGGCGGCGGTCCTCACCCGGACTGCTTCCCCGGCGCGGCGTGATGATGGCGCTTCTGGGCGGCGCCCTCTTCGGCACCGACATGGCCATATGGATGACCGCTGTCGGCCTCGGCGGCGCAACCATGCCGACGCTGATGGCGAACACGGCTCCCCTCTGGGTGGGTATCGGCTCGATGCTCGTTTTTAAGGAGCGGCAGTCGATTGGCTTCTGGGTCGGGCTGCCGATCGCGATCGCCGGCGTCGTTCTCGTATTCGGCCATAACCTGAGCGGCGGAGTGGGTATCGGCCGCGGTATGGCAATGGGCCTTGTGGCTGCTTTCTTCTACGCGGGTTTCGTGCTGGCGACGCAGGAGGGGAGAAGGTATCTGGATACCGTAGCCTACCTCTGGATCAGCACGCTGGGAGCGGCCGCGGCGCTGCTCATCATCAACCTCGCCCTCCGCAGTCCGCTCACAGGTTTCGACAGGCAGACTTATCTCGCATTCCTTGCGCTCGGGGTCGCGGTCCAGTTCCTTGGCTGGCTACTGATAAACTACTCCCAGGGTTACCTCCGGGCCTCGCTGGTGGCGCCGGTTCTGCTTGTCCAGCCGGTGCTCACTGCGCTTCTGGCGATACCGCTTCTCGGCGAGATGCTGACCCCCTGGCATGTTGCAGGCGGGCTCATGGTTCTAGTGGGCGTTTATGTAGTCATCTGGAGCCGCAACCGCAGGCTGCGCGGTCTGCAGGGGCAGCGCGGGCATCCCGGCGCTGGCCGGGCCTGAAGCCGGCCCGGGACTGAGTCGACGCAGGGGCCGGTGCGTGATTGAATCCACTCCATGTGCGCTTATCTCACAAGTACGACCTTGCGGGTCTGACTGGCCGCCGCGCCGGTCCTCAGGGAGAGGAAGTACACCCCCGGCGGCGTACGTTCGCCCGACTCGTTCTCGCCGTTCCACGTGGCTTCATATGCGCCGGCCGCGTGATGCCGGTCGACGAGCGTCCTCACAACCCGGCCCCGGGAGTCATAGACAGTGAGACTCGCGGCAGCCGGGCTCGCGATGTCATACCTGATGACGGTCGCGGAACCGGCCGGGTTGGGCCGGCCCGGATGAAGCATGGTTATGCCCGGGGCGCTCCCGCCGTCGCCGGCTATGTCGTCGACGCCTCCCAGGTCGTCATAGACAAGGCCCATGTGGGCGAAGGTCGCCACCGAAGCCTTCACGAAGTCAACGTAGAATTCCATGTCGAGAGTCTGCAGCAAGTCGCTCTGGGTGTGATAGTAAGGCGTGAAGTCGTCCCAGTCCTCAATCGCGAGAATGGCAGTGTAGTTATAGTTCCAGAACGAAGAGTGGTCGCTTGCCGTGAGTCCGTTCGCCCAGATGTCGGGAACCAGGTCGATATTATAGGCGTCGACGACGTCCACGAAAAGCTGGGCGAGATCCATGGATCCGGGCGTTCCGCTCTGGTCGGCATGCAGGTCGATATCCTTCTGGGTCGACTGCGTATTGTAGGCGATCATGTCGAGGTTGAGGACGGCCAGGATCTCCTCGCCGGCGAGGTAGCTCCTGCGCGCATAATAGTAGCTTCCGTAGAGCCCCTGCTCTTCGCCCGTCCAGAGGGCGAAACGCAGCGTGTAGCGCCAGGTGTACTGGCTCAGGACATCGGCAGCCATGAGCACGGCAACCGAACCGCTGGCATTGTCGTCGGCCCCCGGGGCCGTAGCGGAGGTTGGCATGTCATCGAGGTGGCCGCATATAATGACTATGGTGTCGGGGCTCACCTCGCCCGGGATTTCCGCTATCACGTTGGGATTGTCCGAGCTGTCCCAGACGTGATACTCGACGGGGAGCCCGAGTCCTTCGAGATGCTCGCCCACGAAGTCGGTCGCCATGGCGATGGGCGTGCCGCTGTATGTGTTCCGCGTCGCTATGGTGTAGGGGCTGCCATTGACCGTTACAGGCCACTCGCCGCTGATATCGCCCGTGTAATTGTAGACCGTGAGGCTCTCGACGGCATCGATCATGTCCTGAACGTCCGGGTCGTAGGTGACGGACATGGGAGCGAAACCCGCGGCGCCCGTTTCGGGCAGGGGCTTGGGGTCGGTCATGATAGCCCTGAGCTCGACGCCCATTTCGGCCAGGCGAACGGCGTCTCTCGCGGACATTGATAGCACGGCGCGGTCGCCTTCGCTGTAAAGCACCGTGCCGTATGCGCTCCAGTCGGGCCGCGGTCTATTGGGAAAGAGCGAACATTCAAAGTAAGTCTTGCCCTCGATGTCGGGGTCGAGGATTTCGGCTTGCAGGCCGTATGCTCCGAGCGCCCCGGCTCCCGCGGGCCCCGTTCCGGTGAGCAGCGCGATTCCTTCCTCGCACCGCATGCGGGCGAATACAGGTACGCCTGCCGCTTCGATCCGCGCCAGGCCGCTATCGTCGCTTACTACAATCCGCGCCAGTCCCTGTTTGGGCGCCGCCGCTTCGGCTGCGCTCAAAGCTGAGACTGAAGCTGCCGCGAGTGCTATTGTGAGAACGAGCGTCCATCCGAATCTCATGCTATGTCACCCTCCATGTTGTCGATGCAATCAGCCCCTTAATTATTATCTCACACCCTATTATACCACATCGGCTTCCCTAATGACAGACGCTTGGACCCTGACGGCGGGCATGGGAATATGGAAGGGGAGACACGGACCCGGGGGCGGCCCGCATTGTCAGGGCGCATGTGGTCGACTCGCGCCGGTTGTGGTATAATCGAAGTAGCGGAGACTATGCATAATGGCGCATCGATGGGAGGAATTGTGATGAGAACTGCAGTGCCGAGAGCATCTGTCAATCCAACGCTTTCCGTTCTTCTTATAACTCTTGCGCTGCTGGCGGTTCCGGCTTCAGCCGGCGCCGCGACGGCGGAGCAGATGACCATCACCCTGCGCGCGGCGGACTATGTCGTGACCGGGACTGCCGGTGAGCAGAGAATCGACATGGACGGTTTCGGCTGCCTCGGCGTGCCCGGCCGGCCCGGGCTCCCCATGAAGAGATTTCTCGTCGCCCTGCCTCCCGGCGCGAGGGCACAGGCGGTGGATGTTCTGGGAGCCGGCACCTCGCGGCTTCCCGGTGAGTACAGGCTTGCCCCGCACCCCCAGATCATGCCCCTTCCGGACGCGCCGAGTCTGGAGGAGCGCATGGAACGCATGCGTAGCGAGTGGCAGGCCGAATATGACGCGGCATATCTCGCAGATGAGGCCTGCCCGGAACGAATCGCGTGGCTCGCCGGGTCGGGCGGGCTCCGCAAGTACTCCTATGCATCGGTTGCTTTCTGTCCCTTCACTTATTACCCGCTATCGGGACGCCTCGATTATCACGGCGAGGTCACGGTGGCGATTAAGTACTCGCTGCCCGACGCCGGGAGCGAAGAGGAGAGACTCGCAGGCCTTCTCCTCCGCGATACCGCCGCAGACGACAGGGCCGCCGGCATCTTCTGCAATTACCGGGAGATGGCGCGCCTGTATAGCCCGGACGTTATTGAAGCGGCGCCCCTCGATGCTACCTATGACTATGTCATCATAACGACCAGCGGTCTGGCCGGAGCCATAACCGCCTCGGACTTCCCGGTATGGAAGACGGCCCTGGGCCATAACCTGAAGACCGTGCTCATAACCGATACCGAAATAACGAGCCAGCCGGGGGCGGACCTCGCCGAGCGGATCCGGAACTTCCTCCGGGCCTACTACGCGACCTGGGGCATCGAATACGTGCTCCTGGTCGGCGATTACGCCACTGTGCCCATGCGCATCTGCTATCCCGATCCGGCTTTCCACGTGTACGATCCAAGCGACCCGGGCCTGGTGGCTCCCGGGACGCCGACGGACCATTACTATGCCGACCTCTCGCTCAGCGACGCCGACTCCTGGGATCTCGACGCGGACGGTTATCTCGGCGAATACGGTCAGGACAGCCCCGACTTCCTGGCGGAAGTCGCGGTGGGCCGAGTGCCGGTGAACAACCTCACCCGCATCACGTACGCTCTGAATAAAAGCGTCGCTTTCGAGCAGGACACGGGCGCCTGGAAAACCAATGCGCTGCACGCGGCGGCAATACTCTTTTTCGAGAACCAGAACTACAGCGGCTACCCCTTCATCGACGGGGCCGCGGTCATCGATTCGATTGAGAGGGGTCTGATGGGCGGCTGGACCGTTTCGCGCATGAGCGAACAGTCGGGCATTGTGACGTCGCCCTTCCCTTGGCCGGCGATATCAGAGGCGGCTTTCACTACGGCCTGGCGCAGCGGGCAGTTCGCCGTGGTCAACTGGTCGGGCCACGGCTGGTCCGACGGCGCCTACAGGACGCTCTGGGAGTGGGATGACGGCGACGGCGTTCCGGAGTCTGGAAACGGCGAGATGAGAAGCTATCAGTTCATCCATGCATCGACCTCCAATCTGGAGGACGACTATCCCTCGGTGGTGTTCGCAATATCGTGCAATGTCGGCTATCCCGACCCCAACCCGTACGGCAATTGCGGCGTCGATCTCTTCACCCTGCCCGGGTGGGGGGCGTCCGTTGCCATGGTGAGCGCGTCCAGGCCCGCGGCCATATCCTCCGACTGGATGAACTCCCCCGGCGGCACCGAGCAGATTTGCTACGAGTTCAACCGCTACCTGATAGCCGAAGGCGAAAGGGTGGGAGACGCTCTCTATGACGGCAAGTACTATGCGACCTCGACCTATGGTTGGGACCGCGTCTACGAATACATGAACCTCTATAACTACAACCTCTATGGCGATCCGGCGCTTGAGCTGGCCGGGGCGTCGGCCGGTGTCGCCTGGGGGCCGGGAAGGCATGGGGAGGTTGCCCTCAAGCTTCTCCCCGCTATGCCCAACCCGTTCGCGTCATATACGACATTGCGCTTCGCGCTTGCGGTCGCCGGCCCGGTGCGCATCGCCGTTCACGATGTGAGGGGAAGAGAGGTTGCGGTGCTCGCCGACGCTCCGTGCGACGCGGGCGAGTTCAGCGCGACCTGGGACGGGACGGACGGGGCGGGAGAGCCCCTTTGCCCCGGGCTCTATTTCGCGACCGTTCAGGCGGGCGGCCACAGGGCCGTAAGGAAGATGGTGCTGCTCAGATAGGCAGAAAGAGCACTTTTTCAATTGACGTTATCCGAACCAGTTGTTAAGCTTATTTGTGCACAGTCGGAGTAGTGTTTAACAACAGTAGAGACTGTGTGGAGACAGCCGCTCGGTGATTTACCCACCCGGTTTTGAGAGCGCGGAGGTGATCAATCTCAATTCTGGAGCTGCGGAGCAGGGAAGTAAAAAAGGGAATAGGAACGGCAGTACGCGCAGTTGAAACCAATGGGAACAGCTCATAGTTCGGAAATGCTTAGAGCCTTTTGGATCCGTTCGGTAAGCGGCTGATAAAGCGTCCATTCGGGATCAAGTCAAGTCCGGTTTAACTGTTCCAGGTAAATAGGAGATTGGAATGAATATCTATGTTGGCAATCTGTCATGGGACGTCACGCAGGAAGACCTGCAGGAAGCTTTTCAGGCACATGGGCAGGTAGCAAGCGTGAACATCATCACGGACAAGTACACCGGCAAGTCCAGAGGCTTCGCCTTCGTGGAGATGTCCAACGATGAAGAAGCCCGTGCGGCCATCAGCGCCCTCAACGACCAGGAGATGAAGGGGCGCAACATGAACATTAACGAAGCTCGCCCGCGGACTGAAGGCGGACGTGGCGGCGGCGGTGGTCGTGGCGGCGGCGGTGGTCGTGGCGGCGGCGGACGTGGCGGCGGCGGACGCGACCGCGACCGTGGCGGCTGGTAAGCTTCGACTGGAACAATAGAAGTGCAGGAGAGGGCCCCCTTGAGGGGCCCTTTCTTTGTCCGTGAATCTTGACATCTCTTAACCCAACCGTTAAAATCACCGGGTTCCACGGACCGTTACACTTGCAGGAAGGATGGGAGTATGAGAGCAGGGAATGACAGCGTAGACAGAAGAAAAACCGCTCGCGACATTCTGATTGGCCTCCTGGTGGTGGGTTCGGTCTGGGGATTTCTGGAAGTCGTCCTGGGCGGGGCCATGAAAGCCGGGAGCATCCCTTACAAAGGCGATGTGCTCACCGGCCTGGGCATGCTGCTCATGGGCATAGCCGTCGCCATGTACAGGAAACCCGTTATGCTCATAGCGATCGCCGCCGTCGCCGTCGGCGTGCGGCAGCTATCGGTGCCCATATTGCACCTATCGACCTTCTGCAAGGCTAATTCCTCCATAGCCGTCCTCCTGGGCGGCGCCGCCCTGGCGGGAGCGTCAGCCCTTGCGGGCCGGCGTCTCGAGCGCGGGACCCGGTCGCGCGTGATAACCGGTTTCTCCGCGGGCCTCGCAGCAGGAGTCAGCTTCTTCTTCATCGGCATGCGTGTGGCGCCCTGCCGGTATCTGCTGTCGTTTAACAGGCCCGGCGGTCTCGTGGCGTTCCTCAAGGCGGAGGGCCTCATATGGGCCGCTCTCTGCGCGCTTCTCTTCCCCGTCGGTTACAGGGTGGGAGTGAGCTTAAGAGATAGCGTGTTCGACCTTCGGGCGGCGCGGCCGGATTTCTACTACGCGGCATCGCTGACGCTCGTGTTGTGTTGCTGGGCGGTGAGCGCCATAGCGATCGCCCGGGGGCTGTAAGACCCGCCTGCCGAAGCCGGTTCGAGAAGTTGACCTTCTAGTCGCGCGTAAGGGCCATTATCAATTCGCGCGCTTCCGGGAAAGACCGTATGAGCTCTTCCCGGTTGCCGTGCTCGTAATCGGCCGGGTCGAAGCCCGGCGCCATGGTGGTGCCCAGCAGGGCGAATTCGCCCCCCTTGATGAGGTGCGACCCCTGCCACACGCCTTTCGGCACGACTGCCTGCACCTGCATACCACCGAGTATGTCCGGACCCAGGGTCACGGTCTTGACCGCTCCGCCGGGGTGAAGCTGCAGCATCTCAACGGGGCTTCCCGCGTAGAAGTGATACACCTCGTCCGAGCACAGCCGGTGCATCGCCGAAAAAGTGTCCGGCGTAACCATGTAGTAGATGGCGGTCCCCAGCGAGTGCGGCCCGTCACAGCCCTCGGGCAGGGCGCTCCCGGGCAGGCTCTCGGCGGACCGGTAGGTTTCTACGAAGTACCCGCCCTCCAGGGGGAGCCGCTCCAGGCCCAGCGCGGCTCTTATCTCATCGGCCGTGGTCATATGTACCTCCGGTTCTCATTCACATGAAGTCTACCACTATACCATAAGGGGCCGGCTAAGATAATTCAACGGGACACGCGCGGCGGGGTCCCGCGCAGGCTTCGCAAAAAAATGAACTTTGCGCTTGCATTGGCCGGCCGATTCCTCTAAGTTGGCGTCAGGTCGAGATACTAATGAGAATAGGAGTTACTGAAATGCAGGCGGAAAACTCATTCCTACAATTGTACCGATGCCAACGCTTGGCTCGGGTAGGAAGGAGAACCTCCGTCTAGCCCCGTAAGACTGAATAGTTTTCCTCTCGCCCCCGGTCGAGCGTTTGCTGGCCGGGGATTTTTGCATTTGCGGAAAACCAGAGTGGCGTGGGTCGGTGGCCGAGCGGTCAAAGGCGCCTGGCTGTAGACCAGGTCCCGCCGGGTACGGTGGTTCGAATCCATCCCGGCCCACCATCAAAACACGGGGAGAAACGAGCAGGACATGGATAGTGAGAATTCGCTTCTCAAGCGGGCATGGGCCTATCAGGTCGAAGGCATGTTCGACAGGGCGATGGAGTGCTACAGGCGGACAATCGAGGCCGATCCGAATTGCGCCGGCGCGTACTACAATCTTGCCCTCATATTCCGCGAGAAGGGGGAAGACGATACCGCGCTCTCACACTTTACGCGCGCTATCAAGATCGACCCCGATCTCGCGATGGCCTACGGGGCTCGCGGGGAACTTCACCGCAAACTCGGCAATTGCGGCGAAGCGCTGGTGGATTTCGCGCGGGCGTTGGAACTCGACCCGGAGTCCGAGGCCGTATACCTGAACCGCGGGCTTCTCTTTATGGAGCTCGATCGCGTGGACGATGCCATCGCCGACTATACCGAGGCGATCGAAATAGCCCCCGGGTTCACCCGGGCCTACGCCCGTCGGGGAGCGGCGCTCAACATCGCCGGGCAGTACAGGCGCGCCATCACGGACCTCGACGTGGCCATCGACTACGAATGCTCCGACTGGGAGCACTTCCTCTGCCGCGGCGACGCCCATTACAATAACAGGGACTTCGACAGGGCTATCGCGGATTACTCGCGGGCGATCGAGCTCAACCCCGGATGTGCCGAGGCGCTCGACAAGCGCGGCGACGCGTACGACCTGAAGGGTGACCATGAGAAGGCGCTCGAAGACTATGAGCGCGCTCGGGGCCTCGAGCCCGCCGGGGGCTCTTACTGCCTTCACAAGGGCCAGACGCTTGTAGCCATGGGCGAGTTTGACGAGGCCATGCAGTACTACAACTGGGCGCTCGACCTCGACCCGGACGACCACATGGTCTACAACCTCCGGGGGCAGCTCTACTTCTTGCTCGGCGTCTACGGGCACGCCGTAGAGGATCAGGCCGAGGCGCTCGACAGGCGTCCCGATGTGGCCAGGTATTACTTCGACCGCGCGACGGCATACGGGGAGATGGAGATGTACGAGAGGGCCGTGGAGGATTATTCGATGGCCGTCGACCTCAACCCGTTTTTCATCGACGCGTTCTTTAACCGCGGGATCACGCATGGCCGGATGGAGAAGTATGCCGAGGCCGTCGCCGACTTCACGGAGGTCATACGCCTCAACCCTGACGATGCGGATGCCCGCTTGAACCGGGGCCGCATCTTTGCGGAGAAAGGCGACACGCGCGAGGCCATGGCGGATCTCCAGAGGGCTGTCGAGCTCGATCCCGGCATGGCGGCTGCCCATTTCGCGCTCGGGAACGTCTACGGCGAGAGGGGTTCGCTCATGGAAGCGGCAAGCGAGTTCGCGCTTGCGGCCGAGCTCGAGCCCGGCGAATCGAGGGCGTTCTTCGGCAGGGCCTACGCGCTGGACGAGATGGGGAACGCCCACGCCGCCGTCGAGGCCTATCGCAAGTTCATCGAGGTGGCGGGATCTTCCACCGACCCCGTTGTGGCCGGGCTCATCGAGACGGCCGAAAAGAGGATCGGGGAAATCGAGGGCTGCTAAGAGCCCGGCGGACGCCGCCGGAGAGGTACGCATGAAGAAGAACGCATACAAAAACGGAGGGGCAGGCATTCGTCGTGGAAATTCGCCGCCGTCGTGGTCTAATTTCTACTTTGCAAATCGAATGCCGTGCCCCACCGACTGCTTCGACTGCTCTGCGAGTCAGGTAGGCTTGAATTATAGCATATCACCGGGCCGTGTTAAAGCGAATACTACACGGTCGGGTCACCTCAGCCGTATCATCTTGGTCGACAGCGTCACCGAGTCCGTATTGAGCGACAGGAAGTACACCCCGCCTGCCACGCGATGTCCGTTTGCGTCCCGGCCGTCCCATTCGAACGAATAGGTTCCGGCTTCGCGTTCGCCCTCATCGATCTCCCTGACCAGGCGGCCCGCCACATCGTATACACGCAGGAGAACTGGTCCCGCGGCGGCCAGGTGATACGAGATTCTGGTCGCTCCGGCAGAAGGATTGGGCGAGTTATCCAGCATGTTCCGCATGGCAGGCACATCGATGCCTGCGGACACCTCGATGGAGTCGATGATACCGGGGCTCAGATTGAAATAAGTCCCGCTCGCCGTTGTCTCGAGTTTGGTTGCCCGCACCATGTAAAGGTCCAGACCGGCGACGGGTGCGCTGTCGACATAAGCCGTGTCCTGGATAGGGTCGGCGTTCAAGCGCGTGAAACCGCTGTTGAGGCTCTCCGCGCGATACACGTGATAGCCGGCCACCGAATCCTCCGACGCCTGCCAGGTGAGTCGGATGGCCTGCCCGGGCAGGGCTTCCAGGCCTAGCGCAGCCGGCGGCCTGACCGGGAGCAGCCTGAGCGTGGGATCCCCCATCAGGGCTATGTGGATTTGCCTGCCGCCGTAACCTATCTCGTAGAGAAGGTGGTTGTTCTGGGTGATCAGGGTGCTGTGGCCGATGGGGTAACCCAGGGCCATGTGGTGCAGAAGCCACGCGGGCCTTCCGGCCCAGCAGCAGGTAAGCGGGTAGCCTTCGGCCCCGAGGGCTGCGCGCATCAGGTTGTTCAGGCTATCCCAGTCACCGAAGTAACTTCCCATCATCATTGTGAAAACGGCGTACACCGTTCGAGTGGCGAAGTCGGCGGTGGTGGCAACAGTGGCGCAGCTCGAAAAGGAGCCGCCGCCGCAGCCATACGCAAACAGGCGCGGGTTGGTCTCCAGATCGGGAAACCAGAGATCCGTGTGCACATGCGAGGAGCCGAACATGGCGGTGAAGTTGCGCCAGCCCGTGCAGGCGTATGCCGTGCCGCTCGCGATGCCCACATTGTCCCTGATGAGGCCGCTCCGCGGCACCGATATGCCGCCGCTTCTGAAAGCGTGGTTCTTGTCGAGGTAACGCCTGAGCAGGGTCACCTCGCTCTCGGGGAATGTCGGCATATTGCTGAGGTCCACGCGTCCCACCTGGAGGTCCACATCCGACGGCAGGAAGGTCTGGTCGAACTTGCCGTCCCCCGGTACATTGTGATTCTGCGGGCGCAAGGCCTTCGTATTGTCGACGATACTATCCGTCCAGACGGCGTCGAGTTCCCCGTAATACAGGTCAGCGGGCCAGGCCCCCTGGTGGCTCAGGTGGGCGCCCTGCACGTTTCCCGAGTAGGGGACGGCTATATTGCCGAATATGAAAAGGGTGGCGATATCCGGGTCGGCCTGGCACTCGGCTACGATGAGGCCCTTGACATCGGGAACCGATGTGCCGTCGGGGACGTCCCGCCTGACCACGCGATAACCGTCGCGAATCATGTCGAGCTCGAGCCGCTGGAGTTCGGAGGCGAGAGAGTCGGCAGCGGGCTCGTCCACCAGGAGCAGTACGGCGCCCCAGTCCTCCGGCGCCTCGTAAGATATGCCGGCCAGGATGTTCCCGAACCTGGGAGAGGAATAGAGGCCGCCCTCTGAAAGCGTGTCCCCGGTCGCGTCTTCGGTCAGTTCATAGCGTGTTTCCGCGCCGAATATGTCGAGCGTGATGTGCACGACGAGCGTGTCGCAGGGGGCTTCGGCGGTGCCGGCCGTAAAAGGCGTAGACTCGGAGCTCCCAAAAACGCCTCCGGATGCATAGACGACCCCGCAGCCCGACACTTCGTAGTGGCCCAGGCCCATATCACAGCAGATACCGTCTCCCCAGGTGTCGTGAATCGTGAAAGTCATCGCGGCGCCGCTCGTGACCGCTACCGTGTCGGTGATGACGCATTCGACTTTCCTGAAACTGTATTCATAAGCCTCTCCGACCGCGACGTCGGTGTCGGTCCAGGATGTGGCGCCTCCGCCCAACACCGCTACCGGACCGGTCCAGGCGGTGTCACCGATGGACTTTCTGTAAACGCGATACTTCTCGGCTGAAGCGTCGCCGATCCAGGAGAAGTCTATCCCGGGTGGCGACTCCTCGGCCGTGGCGCTCACTTCCACGGCAAAGTCATGTATCGACGCGCCGCGGGCGATCGGCGCGAGCGCCGGCATGAGACTTGCGATCAGAAACAGAGAACGCAGAAAGGTGAACCTTGTCATATTCCTTACCTCCGGGGATTTTCTGCGCGACCCCAACTGCTCCAGTACTATATGCACACCCGGCCGTATTGGGAAGGCCACATCGGGCAAACTTGACACGGGCCAGTGGAGTCTGACATATTAAGCTCGAGTGCGGGCAGCCTGCGCATGATGGGGCAGGCGCGGAGACTGACGGCAGGCCTGAGGGCAGATTGGAGGACGGTCGGTGAGGTATCGGGCTATTGCGGCGCTTCTTATCATATGCGCTCTCCAGGGCGCCATGGCCGGCTGCGGCCGGGCGGGGGATCCCGAATCCACCCTTGACGGCGTTCCGGTTTACGGCTACGAAGTCATAAATGCCTACCCTCACGACCCGGACGCCTTCACCCAGGGGCTTTACTACAAAGACGGCTATCTCTATGAGAGCACCGGTCTCTTCGGCCACTCCACGCTGCGCAAGGTCAGGCCGGAGACAGGTGAGGTCGTCAAGATCCTTCGTCTTCCCGGCACTCACTTCGGGGAGGGACTCACCGTCCGCAACGATACCATATACCAGCTCACTTATAAGAACTTGGCCGCGCTCACTTATGTCGAGCGAGATGATTTTGTTCTCATAGACTCGCTTCCCTATGCCCTTCACGGCTGGGGCCTGACACATGACGACACCAGCCTCATATCAAGCGACGGTTCGGACTGGCTCTTTCACCTGGACCCGCGAACTTACGGGGAGGTGAGCAGATTCCACGTTACGGCCGACGGCGTATCCCAATGGTATATGAACGAGATGGAGTACATTGAAGGCAGGATATACGCCAACATTTACGGGAAGGACCTGATCGCGATCATCGTTCCCGGAACCGGTATCGTGGAGGGCTGGCTCAACCTTGAAGGCCTTCGCGATTCAATCTCCTCGGGCGGCGTTCTCAACGGTATAGCCTGGGACCCCGACGGCGCCCGGCTCTTCGTGACCGGCAAGAAGTGGCCGGCCGTTTTCGAGATAGGCGTCGAACCGGTAAAGCCCCCGCAGTAGCTGCGCGCGGGGCCTATGAATCCCGCCCTGATCCCCTGAGGCTGGTCCACCTCTGGAAAGCCACCATGACCTTGAGAAGCCAGGTGGCGGGTCTTATCCAGAATTTCTCGAAGTCGCCGGCGACGTCCTTGAGAAGGTCGGGGATGGGCAGGTTCTGAGGGCACTTGCTGAGACACTTGCCGCAGCTGACGCATAGCGATGCGTTGGATGCTTTTCCCGACATGGCCCCCATCATGCGGGCGATGTAGAAGAACAAGGCGGCCTTCCTTCCGCCCGCCAGATGCGCGTTGTTATAGAGCTCGAAGCAGCCGGCAATGTCCACACCCGCGGGGCACGGCATGCAGTACTGGCATCCCGTGCAGCCCACTTTCATGACTTTCCGGTACGTCTCGGCCACGCGGCGGGCGAGCCCCCGCTCCTTCTCCGTCAGCGATTCGGGCAGCCCCTCGTCCGCGATCTTGAGATTCTCATCGATATGCGCTTCTTCGTTCATGCCCGAGAGGAGGAGGGTGACTTCCGGATGGTCCCAGACCCAGCGCAGCGCCCATTCGGCGGGTGACCTCTTGATTTCGGCACCGTTCCAGATGGCCTCCACCTCGGGCGGGATCCTGCCGGTCAGGTACCCGCCCCTCAGGGGTTCCATGATGATGACTCCCAGGTCCTTCGAGGCCGCGTACTCGAGCCCGCCTCTCCCGGCCTGGCAATTCTCGTCCAGGAAGTTGTACTGGATCTGGCAGAAGTCCCAGTCATAGCCGTCGATGATACGCCTGAAGGCGTCCTTGTCGCCATGAAACGAGAAGCCGCGCGCGCCGATGCGCCCGTCTTCCCGGGCCCCGTCAAGAAAATCGGCCACGCCCAGGGAGACCATGTTGTCCCAGGACGAGCCGTCGAGGGAGTGAATGAGGTAGTAGTCGATATGGTCCGTTTTCAGCTTCTCGAGCTGCAGGTTGAGGAGACGATCCATGTCCGCTCTCGTCTTGACCATCCACTGGGGGAGCTTCGTGGCGAGCTTGACTTTCTGCCGGTAGCCGCCCTCGAGGGCGCGCCCGAGAAAGGGCTCGCTCTGGCCGTTATGATAGGGGAAGGCGGTGTCGATATAGTTCACGCCCTTGTCGATAGAGCAGAGGACCTGCCTGGTGGCCCGTTCTTCGTCTATCTTGCGCCCTTTCTGGGGGAGCCGCATACATCCGAACCCGAGGATGGAGAGGCTGTCGCCCGTTTTCTTCATGGTCCTGTACTGCATCGCTGGCCCCCCATTTCCGCCCGAGACCTAAATCGTGAACTTGCCGTTCCGGTAGATCACCTTGCCGTCGGCGGTTATCTCGCCGCCCTTCTTGAGATCGCACACCATGTCCCAGTGCAGGGCGCTGTGGTTCTTGCCGCCGGCCTCCAGTATGGATGCGCCGACAGCCATGTGGCAGGTGCCGCCGATCTTCTCGTCGAAGAGGATGTTTTTCGAGAAGCGCTTGATGTCGTAATTGGTGCCTATGGCGAATTCACCCACGGACCGGGCTCCCCTGTCGGTGTCGAGCATGGCCTTGAGGAAGTCAGCGTTCTTGGCGGCGCTGTGCCCGACCACTCTCCCTTTCTTAAACTCCAGGCGGACGTCCTCTACCTCGCGCCCCATGTAACAGGCGGGATAGGTGAAGCGTATGTGGCCTTCGACGGTGTCCTCGATGGGGCTTGTGAATATCTCGCCGTCCGGGAAATTCTCGGTGCCCGCGCAGTTGATCCACTTGCGGCCCTTAACGCGCATCTTGAGATCTGTCCCGTCGGCGCGGACGTGCAGCCGGTCGAAGCGGTTCAGGATTTTGACGAGCCGGGCCTGCGCCCGGGAGACTTTCTTCCAATGCTTCACCGGGTCCCCGGCGTCGACATGGCCGGCCTTATAGACGAAGTCCTCGTAATCGGCAAGCGACATGCCGGCTTCCTGGGCGTCGGCCAGGGTCGGAAACTGCGTGCCGACCCAGATGAGAGACTTGTCGGCCATTCGCTTGAAGAGCTTCTTGATGAGCGGCCCGCGGCTCTTGCGCGACAGGGCCTGCCGCCTGGGATTGATTCCCGAGAGGTACCTGGTGTTTTCACTGCCCCAGATGGCGATGAGGGCGTCCATCTTATTGGCTTCGGTCCTCGTAACCGGAGATATGTACTTGAGCTGGGCGTCGCCGCCGTATTTGAGAAGAGTCTCCTCATTGTCGGGTACTCTTATCGCGGTGTAGGGATGGGCGCCCACCCTGACGGCTTCCTCGAAAACCGCCTTGATGAGGGGGAGGGCAACCACCTCGCCCTGGATCTTGAGGAGCTGGCCCCTCTTGAGCCCGAGCGAATAATGAATGAGCGTTTTCGCCAGTTTCTGAATCCGAGAGTCCATTGAGTCAACCTCACGGTGTTAGGGTTTAAGGCATTCGAGTAAGTCCAGAATATAAGTCTAGGAAATTCGGGCGCCCCGCACAACTGCTTTCACAATACAGGTTTTCTACACTTTTCCTTCAGGCGGGAATCCGGCTTTGTGCCTATAGTGAGTACTGGAGACGAACTTATAGACCGGGCAGTCTTGATTGTCCCCCTGTCCTGCCTGCCGGAGGCGAAGTGAATCAGGAGGTAAAATTCATGAGCGGCGCCATGCGAAACCTGTGCCCGGCCCTTATTTGCGCGATGCTGTGCCTTGCCGCGGCCATCCCGGCCGCAGCGGCCACATGGGACTATGCCGTCAAGGTGAGTGCGACCACCGAGGAGTCCCCGCCCGGCATCGACTTTTCCTGGGCCGCGGACACGACGGCCGTCGAGTACAGGATCTACCGCAAAGCCATAGATGACACCGCCTGGACGGGTCCCCTGGACGTATTGAGCGGGAGCGCCGTATCCTGGTCTGACAATGACGTGTCGGTCGGAGACGCCTTCGAGTACAGCTTCCGCAAGGCGGGTGACCCCGTGTTTGACACGGTCGGGGTGGCGACAGGGACGGCTGTCACGTTCACCATACATGACCTGTGGGGCGACGGCCTGTGCTGCGGTGCCGGCTTCGGGTCCTACAGGGTCTCGGCATGCGGCGTCGTCTACGCGTCCGGCGGCGACTTCGGGCTGTCCGAGCCGACATCTTTCGTCGTCGGAAGCCCCGGGGCGCCATGCGATGAAGTCGTGGTCGAGTTGAGACCGGACGTTTACGGTCAGGAGACCACCTGGGAACTCACCGAAGACGCCACGGGAGATACCCTCGGACGGGGCGGCCCGTATGGCTCGCCGAGGTTCAGTCACATCTTCGCCGGCATTCGCTACCAGGCGCCGGAGACCTGGGGGAGCGTGCTCATCCTCGTGGACTCTTCCGTGGCCGACTCGATCGCCCCCGAGCTCGCGCGCCTCGAGCTCGACATGATAAAGGACGGCTATCGCGTCCGCCGCGAGGACGTGCCCCACGGCGTGCCGGTCCCGGCTGTCAAGGACCTGATCGTATCGACATGCCAGAACGACCCGTCGATCACGACGCTGCTTCTCCTGGGCGACATCGCGGTTCCCTATTCGGGCGACGTTCGGATGGCGCATGCCGATCACTACGGAGCCTGGGCAGCAGACCTTTACTACGGCGAGCTGGACGGCGTCTGGACCGACTCTTATGTCAGCAACACGACTTCCGAGCGCACCGAGAACCACAACGTCCCGGGCGACGGCAAGTTCGACCAGACCATCATCCCCTCGGACGTGGATCTCGAGGTCGGCAGGGTGGACCTCAGCGATATGCCCGCCTTCGGGCTGAGCGAGGCGGCGCTCCTGAGGCGCTACCTCGACAAGGACCACGCCTTCCGGACGGGCCAGTTGGATATCACCCGACGCGGGCTGATCGACGATAATGTCGGCGTAGCCTCGGGCGCGGCCTTCGCGTGCAACGGCTGGCGGAACTTCTGCGCCCTGCTGGGCCGGGGCAAGACCAGTATGGGGAACTTCATACCCACGCTTCAGACGGACGATTACCTCTGGGCCTATGGCTGCGGGTCGAGCTCCTACTGGTCATGCGGCGGGGTGGCGACCGTCAACGACTTCGCGTCGATGGACTTCTACGCCGTGTTCACGATGCTCTTCGGGAGCTACTTCGGCGACTGGGACATTCAGAACAATGTCCTCCGCGCCCCTCTCGGAAACGCCGGTTACCCGCTCACATGCTGCTGGGCCGGCCGGCCCAACTGGCATCTTCATCATATGGGCCTGGGCTACCCAATCGGTTACTCGACGCGGCTCACGCAGAATAACGCAGACCTCTACCTGGTCACTCTCGCCGGCCGGCAGATTCATACTGCGCTCATGGGCGACCCGACCTTGAGAATGCACCCGGTCAAACCCCCGGCCGGGCTCGTGCTGGAAGAGGGGACCGCGGGCACGGTCCGGCTGGCCTGGAGCGCGCCCGAAGACTCGGCCGTCATCGGCTACAATATCTACCGTGCGGACGGTCTATACGGGGAGTTCACGCGCGTCAACACCGCCATGGTGGAGGACACCACGTATGACGACCCCTGTTTCACGACATGCTCCATCGTGTACATGGTCCGGGCCGTCAAACTGGAGACTTCAAAGAGCGGGACCTATCTCAACCTGAGCCCCGGCGTCATCGACTCGATCCAGGTGACTGCAGGCGTCGACATCACACGGCCTCTCGCCTCGCTCACTCCTGCCACGAGCCCGTTCTCGGGGTCGGCGCGCATCGGGTTTAACCTCGGCGGGCCGGTCCCCGTGGTGCTCAGCATATACGACGTCACAGGCAGGCTCGTCCACCGTATGGACGCCGGCAGATTGGACGCCGGCGCCCACAGCCTGATCTGGGACGGCACCGATATGGGCGGCCGGCGCGCGGCGAGCGGAGTATACTTCCTGTCCCTGAGCGCGGGCCGGACCACGCTATCGGGCAAACTGGTTCTCCTCGAGTAAGTTCTTGAAGGCGGCGCCCGAGCAGTCTAAACTCGACTCTATCCGGCCGTAGTGATTCCAGCGGCGCGCGCCCGGGTGCCGTCCGATGCCGGTCGCCAATAAGGAGAGCCAGGATGAGTCCAGGAAGATTTCAGCGTTTCGCCGAAGAGTCAAAGCGGTTCAACGAAATAATCAAGATTCTTTCCAAGTACAAACTCGCCGACTGGGTCAGGGACTCGGCTCCACAGCATCTCAAGGACAGGTTCAAGACGGCAGAGGGCGACGACATCCTCCAGTACACCCGCGATGAGAGAATACGCATGGCCATTACCGATCTCGGCACGACCTTCATCAAGTTCGGCCAGGTGCTGAGCACGAGGGCGGATCTCGTGGGGCCGGAGCTGGCCGAAGAACTCAGCCTGCTCCAGGCTCATACCCCCGCCGATCCCCCGGAAGTCGCGCGGGGAACGGTCGAGGCGGAGCTCGGCAAGCCCGCCCAGGAGATCTACGCGGAGTTTGAGCCCGAGGCGATGGCGTCGGCGTCGATCGGCCAGGTTCACGCGGCCCGGCTCAAGGACGGGACGGAGGTGGTGGTCAAGGTCCAGCACGAGGGCATCGAGGAGACCGTAATCACCGACCTCGACATCCTTGACGTCCTGGCTGCGATCGCGGAGCGCGCGAGTGAGGAACTGCGCCGGTATCGTCCCAAGGGCCTGGTGGCGGAGTTCCGGAAGCAGCTTCTTTCTGAGCTCAACTTCAACCGCGAGAAGACCAACGCCGAGAGGTTCATTCACAACTTCGAGTACGACGACACTGTCCACTTCCCGGAGCCCTATCCGGAGCTCACTACCAAGCGCATCCTTACAATGGAGAGGATGAAGGGTTTCAGCGTAGGAAACAGTAAGAGGGTGGACGAGTCGGGTGTCGACCGCCGGGACCTCTCGCTCAGGATTGCCAACCTCTACATGGACATGATCTTCAGAGACAGGTTCTACCACGGTGACCCCCACCCGGGGAACGTATTCGTGCTGCCCGGGGCGATCATCGGGCTCCTGGACTTCGGCGTCATCGGCCGTATCGATGAGGAACTCCAGGAGCGGCTCGAGGGCCTCATACTTGCGCTGGTGGGGAGGGATGCCAGAAGCCTCACCGACGAAGTGCTTCGTCTGGGAGACCCCCCGCAGGACCTGGACAGGACGGAATTCCAGAGCGCCATCACCGGCTTCGTCGGGGAATACATCGACCTCCCCGTGAAGGATATGGATATGAGCGGCATACTCACAAGGCTTGCAGGCATCATACGCAAGTTCCATATCGGGATCCCCGGCGGGGTCTCGCTCCTCATCAAGGTGCTCGTTCAGCTCGAGGGGACTTCGCGGCTCCTTAACAATGACTTCCGCCTGTCCGAAGTGCTGGAGCCTTATACCAGGAAAATCATGCGCAGGCGCATGTCGCCGCAGGCTCTCCTACGGCGCGCCCGGCGCTCGGTGCTGGAGTGGGCCAGGTTCATCGATCTTCTTCCCAGGCAGCTCGTACAGATCCTGGAGAGAGCCGAAAAGGGAACTCTCGACGTTCAGCTTCGCCACAAGGGGCTGGATGAGACCGTGAACCGGTTGATCTACGGTATCCTCACCGGAGCCCTCATTCTGGGATCGTCTCAGATGCTCAGCTCTCAGGTGCCCCCCCTCGTGGGCGGCCTGTCTGCCATGGGGCTGATCGGTCTGGTACTCGCCGTGGGGCTCACCCTTCGCCTGTTCGGGGCGATTAAGAAATCAGGCGGTCTTACCAAAGGGGAGTAGGGCCCGGAAGAGGGCCGTGATCTACGTGATGGCTAGAAGGGTTCCCCGCCCTTGAAACGTTCCCCAACACCCCTTGAACCCGGGGCGCCCTAACGGCTCAAATGTAATGTTAGGTTCAAGTATGTGAGCTGTAGCGTCCCATACAGGGAACCCGTCTATTTAGATTGCGTTTCGCTCCGGAAGGTCCGCCGCAAATCACTTCCAGTGGCCGCGGCCGCACTTCAAAAAACGCTTGACTTTCAAGTCTATTTAGTCGATAATGTATATGGAGATAGTAGAGAAGGAGGACACATGCGATTGACGACGAAAAGCGAATACTCGCTTCTGGCGCTGATCTACATAGCCCGCCATGCGAAGAGGGGTTATGTCAAGGTTGAGGACATATGCGCGGAATACGGCATCTCGAAGAAGTATCTCGAGCACCTGCTCATGATACTCAGGCAGAGCCGCTACGTGAAGACCAAACGGGGCGCGGGCGGCGGCTACGCGCTGGCTCTTCCGCCGTCGAAAATAAGCGTCGCCCAGATCATAAGGCTGATGGACGGCGCCCTGGCTCCCACCGAGTCGGTGAGCATGTACTTCTACTCGGAGACCCCGCTTATGCAAGAAACGAAGATCATGAGTGTCTTCAAGGACATCAGGGATTACGCGGCGAAGAGACTGGAGAGACTGAAGCTGTCACACCTGGTTTGACGATGCCGCCTGGACCACGGAGGGATTCACGAAGGTCTGACAAGGGGTAGATCAAATGGACGACAAGCTGATTCTTCTCATGCCTCTGGCTTTTGTCTGCGAGTTCATCGACTCCAGCCTCGGCATGGGCTATGGCACCAGCCTTACTCCCATACTTCTGCTCATGGGGTTCCATCCGCTGCAGGTAGTGCCCGCCGTTCTCCTGTCGGAGTTCGTCACCGGAATGACCGCCGCCTTTTTCCACCACAGCGTCCGCAACGTGGACTTCAATCGGAAATCCAAGGATACCAGGGTGGCAGCAGTGCTATCGGCCTTCGCCATTGTTGGTACGGTCGCGTCGGTGCTGATTGCGGTTAAGCTGCCTCCCAACATACTTAAGATATGGATCGGGGCGATAGTCATCGCCATGGGCATCGCTATTCTGGCCTCTCACAATCGCAGCCCGCGTTTCTCGTGGGCCAGGATAGTCGGGCTGGGCACGCTCGCCTCCTTTAACAAGGGTATGAGCGGCGGCGGATACGGGCCCCTCGTCATGGGAGGGCAGCTTCTCTCGGGCATCGGCGTCAAAAATGCCGTCGGGATCACTTCGCTCTCAGAGAGCGTGACCTGCCTGGTCGGGATCATAATGTACCTGGCGGTCAAGTCCTCCGTGGACTGGGTACTTGCCCCGTGGCTGATGGCGGGCGCGGTGCTCTCGGTTCCCTTCGCCGCCCATACGCTCAAGAGAATCCCCGAGAAGAAGGCCAAAGTGGTGATTGCCATCATCATCCTGCTTCTCGGCGGCCTGACCCTGGCCAAGGTCTTGTTCGTCAGGTAGCGCCGCGTGGACCTTAAAGACAGGAGGATGGACGTGAATAGCAACTTCGTGCCACCGGGGACTCCGGCCCCGGCCAAGCCGGTATTGCTGGCAATGACGGCCGTAATGATGCTGATGCTGGCGGTGGTGGGCGTGGGGTGCGCCGAGGCCGCGGGTTGGGAATATAGAGGTAGGGTGGAGATGGCAGGCCCGGTCGAGAAGAACCTTAACCTTTTGGTCATGACCGAGATCAGGAGCAGGAATGACCTCCATACCCATAACGAGAGCCACTTCAGCATGGGCCTCGAGTGGAAAGTCAATAAGTGGCTTGCTCTGGGACCGCACTACCGCCACGTCACCTCGGAGAAGGTCGGGGTCTGGAGGGTGGAACACAGGCCCTACTTTGACGCGACGCTGAGTTGGATGTCCCTCGGAATGTCGATCAGCAACAGGAATCGTCTGGAGTACCGGATGATAGAGGGCTATGAAGCCTTCAGATATAGAACCAGGTTGACGCTGAAGTTGCCGGCCGCCGTCCTCCCGGGATTTCAACCCTATTGCTCCGGAGAGGTTTTCTATGCATTCGACGCCGGCGAGATCAACAAGACCAGGCTGATTGCCGGCTTCGACCTGAGAGTGCTGGGAAGCGTCCGCCTGGGGGTCAACTACGTGCTCGACAGCGTCAAGAGAGCGGCCTACTGGCAAGACCTCAACGCGCTTACGGTGGCGCTCAAGTACAAGCCGTGAGGGGGGCGTATCCGCTCTCGGCCTGGGAGCGAGATTCGAGCTCGGCAATACCGTAACTACCATAGGCTACACGCATACGTTCGTGAGCTCCCACTTCGACGACATCCCGGAGATTTCAATCAGGTTTGATATGAAATAGGGTTACAGATCGACAGGGGATTGCATCAGAACGGCGCCCTTTCCGGGAACACCCTGGAAGGGGCGCCGTTCTCTCTGCAGAAACATGATTTGACTCGCACGTGAATGGCTGCTAGTATTGGCGTGCCTACCAATCGTATGCAGCATACAACAGCGGCAAGGCCGTGAGCCCCGGAGGTGCTAAAATGCGTCGCGCAGCTCTCTCTGTCATCTTTATCCTCCTGCTTCCTCTGGCCACGGCATCGGCCCGCACATGGTGGGTGATCCCGGGTGGGACGGGCGACGCTCTGACCATCCAGGCCGGAATCGATCTGGCGGGCGCCGGGGATACGGTGGTGGTCGAGTGCGGGACCTATTACGAGCACGAGATCGTGATGAAGGACAGCGTCTACCTTGCCAGCGAGACGGGGGGCGCTTCCTGCGTGGTAATAGACGCTCAAGGCCTGGGCAGGGTCATGCTATGTGACAGTCTGAGCGGGCAGGCGAAAATCGATGGCTTCACGCTTACCGGCGGAAGCGCCACAGGGACGGGCCACGCCGGGTCCGGGGGCGGAATGGCCTGCCTGAACTACAGCTCGCCTTTTCTTTCCTACGTTTATTTTGTCGAGAATAGCGCCGACCACATGGGTGGAGGGCTCTTCTGCGGCAACGTCTCGTCGCCTTCGATCAACTTCTGTCACTTCGTCGATAACGAGGCCGGGTACGGAGGTGGCGGCCTGGCGTCCGAATACTACTCCCCGGCGAGCATCGGCCGCTCCAAGTTCCAGGGCAATACGACTCCGGGAGACGGTGGGGGAGTGCTTTGTGATGAGATGTCATGGGTGTACCTGTCAAGGTGCACCCTGGTCGGCAATGCCGCGGGAGGCCGGGGAGGGGGGCTCTGCGCCAGCGAGAACTCTGATCCCAATCTTGTGAGATGTCTTATCGCGTTCAGCACGGATGGCGAAGGAGTCTACGCGACCAACCCCGGGAGTGATATTGCGCTATCCTGCTGCGACGTCTTCGGCAACGCCGATGGTGACTGGGTCGATAGCGTTGCCGACCAGGAAAACGTAGACGGCAACTTCGGGCAGGATCCTTTGCTCTGCGACATCACCGCCGATTTTCTCTATGTCGAGGCCTGCTCGCCGTGCGTGGACGGGTATCATCCCTACGGGCATGACTGCGGAAGCTACATAGGCGCCAGCCCTGCAGGCTGTCAATGCGGCGAGGCCACCGAACCCGCAACCTGGGGCACGATCAAGGCAATATACAGGTAGGCAGATCCGCACCCGCTGTCCCGGGCGCTGCCGGCCCACCCTGAAACAATTCTCTTCTGTATGTCGTCAATACTATGGGTGGCGGATTGTGCGCGAGAGGCCTTATCTCAGGATGCCCGAAGACTATGTGGAAAGAGATATTCTGGTTTGAGATCAGATTTCATCTGAGGCAGAACGTATTCTACCTGGCCGCGGCGGTATTCTTCGTCGCCGGCCTCCTGCTCATGTCCACCGGCGCCGGTATTTCATTCAGCGACGCACCGGGGACCCTGGACCGTAACGCCCCCATAGTCGTCGTGAAGGTGCTCACCTTCTTGAGCCTGCTGGGGCTATTCGCCATCGCCGCATTCGTGTCCAGCGCGGCGCTCCGGGATTTCGAGCGCGACACTCATATGTTCTTTTTCAGCAGCCCGGTAAGCAAGTTCGACTATCTGACGGGCCGTTTCGCCGGCGCGATGGCTGTCTCCGTGTTGCTCATGCTGGTCGCGGCCGCGGGCATGGTCATCGGTAACTTCATGCCATGGCAGGATGCCGACAGCGTAGGAGCTTTCACGTTCGGCCCATACGCCTACGGCCTGCTCGTCATGGTGCTTCCCAACCTTCTCGTGCTCGGGACCTTGTTCTTCGCGGTCGCCATATTGAGCCGCAGGCTGCTCGTCGCTTACATTTGCGTGGTGGTCTTTCTCGGCCTCCAGGATGTCGCCGAGACGGTAGCCCACAACTTCGAAAACAATCTCCTGGCCGGTTTGATAGAGCCCATGGGAGTCACCGCGACCAGCACCGCCACAAGGTACTGGACGCTTGCCGAATACGCCAGCGAACTCCCCGCGGTCACGGGCGGACTGCTCCTCAATCGAGTGCTCTGGGTTGCGGCGGGGTTGATCGTCTTCGCCCTGAGCTGCAGGTGCTTCAGCTATACGCGGGCAGCTGCCCGCCGCGTCAAGAAGGGGCGGGCCGGAGACCCGATGACGCCGGCGAGAACCTCGAGCGCCCGGATGGGCGCAGTCCCGACGAAGCGGAGTTTCTCAACTGCAAGCAACGTGCTCCGGCTCGTGCACCAGGCCAGGGTGGAGGCCGCCACCGCGATGCGAAGCACGCCCTTCGTGGTTCTCCTCATCATGGGCCTTCTGATCGTGGTGACAGCGGCGGTTCTCATGGGGGAGCAGCGGGGTACGCCCATGTATCCGGTGACCCGGGTCATGCTCGAGGCGGTCATGATGGGCATGATGCTGTTTCTGACTATCACCATCATTTTCTACAGCGGCGAGGTCGTCTGGACCGAACGCTCCCTGCGGCTGGAGGAGGTTTACGACGCGCTGCCGGTTCCCAACTGGGTGTATATAGGCTCGAAGGTGCTTACTCTTTTCCTTGTGGCGGCGGCTTTCGTTTTTACCGGCATTGTCGCGACCATCGCCGTGCAGATTTACCGCGGTTACTTCCGCCTCGAAGTGCCACTATACTTAAGCGGCTTTCTAATCATCACCTCGTTCTTCATGCTGTTTTCAGTGCTGGGCATGTTCATGCAGGTCGTCACGCGAAACCGGTGGGCGGGTTACCTGCTCACTATCATCGCTTTCCTGGTGACCACAGCCGGTACGAGGAAGCTCGGCCTGGAGCACAACCTCTATCGCTTCCCGGGCCCTCCACAGGTACCGTATTCGGACATGAACGGTTACGGCCACCTGATTGCGCCCTTCCTCTGGTTCAAAGCCTACTGGGGCTTCTTCGGCTTGATACTCATCGCCCTCATGGCGCTCTTCTGGTGGCGCGGCATGGAGGCCTCGGGCCGCGCCATGCTGACAGCGGCGAGGGAGCGCTTCCGGGGGCCGGCGCGGATGGTCCTCCTGGCTGGCCTCGCAGGCTTTGTCGCCACCGGGCTCTTTATTTACTACAACACCAATGTCCTCAACGATTATCGTCCCCGGGGCCGCATGGAGACGCTGCAGGCGGAGTATGAGAAAAAGTACAGCATGTACCGGGACATCGCTCAGCCGCGGATCGCCGGCGTCTACGCCGATGTGGACATCTTCACCGTCGAGCGCCGCGTGGAGATTCGGGGACGCTACCGGCTCGAGAACACTACCGGCCGGCCGATAGACTCTCTCCATATCAATATCCCCATCGACGTCACTATTAACACCCTGGACCCGGGCGGCCACACCCAGATGCGCGCGGACGAGGACCTCGGATACTACATATACGTTCTGGCCGAGGAGATCGCGCCGGGCGGGAGCCGGGAACTCTCCTTCGACCTCACCGTCGAGAGCCGCGGCTTCGTAAACAACGACCCCAACCTCAACGTGGTCCGTAACGGGACCTTCTTTTCCAACAGTCACTATTTTCCGTCGCTCGGATATGATGCCAACGCCGAGCTTGTCGACCGCAAGAAGCGGAAGAAACACGGCCTTCCACCGGCCTCGAGAATGGCCGCCGTCGACAGCCTCCCCGCCCGCCGGAACAACTATATAAGCGGCGACGCCGACTGGATCGATTTCGAGACAGTTGTGAGCACCGACAGCGGCCAGACGGCCATCGCGCCGGGTTACCTTATCAAAGAGTGGGAGGAGAGTGGGCGGCGCTACTTCCATTACAGAATGGACGCGCCGATTCTCAACTTCTACTCCTACCTCTCGGCCGACTACTCGGTGAGGCGAGACCGGTGGGGCTATGTCGCCATAGAGGTTTTCTATCACGCGCCGCACACTTACAACATCGACCGCATGATCGAGGCCGTCAAGGCCTCACTGGACTACTTCACCGCCAACTTCGGGCCCTACCAGTACCGGCAGGTGCGCATCATCGAATTCCCCTGTTACGAGACCTTCGCCCAGTCCTTTCCCAACACCATACCGTTTTCCGAAGGCATGGGCTTTGTCTTCAAGCTGGACGATGAGGACGACATCGACCACGTTTTCAACGTGACAGCCCATGAGGTTGCCCATCAGTGGTGGGCGCATCAGGTCATAGGCGCGAATGTCCAGGGGGCGACGCTCATGTCGGAGGCCCTGGCCGAGTACTCGGCGCTCATGGTAATGGAGAAGAAGTACGGCCCCGAGAACATGCGCCACATGCTCAAATACGAGCTCGATGAATACCTGCACGGCCGCGGTCGCGAAGTGCTCGAGGAGACGCCGCTCATGCTCGTCGAGGACCAGATGTATATACACTACAACAAGGGGTGCATGGTTATGTACGCCCTCAAGGACTATATAGGAGAGAAGAAGGTGAACCTGGCGCTTTCCCGGTACATAGACGATGTGGCATACCAGGAACCGCCCTACACAAACTCCGTCGAGTTCATGCGTTATCTTAGGGAGGTCACGCCCGACTCGCTCGCCTATATACTCGAAGACATGTTCGAAACCATCACCATCTTCTCAAGCAGGGTCAGGAGCGCCACCTATGAACCTCTGGAAGGCGGCAGCTGCCGCGTCAGCCTCGATGTCGAGGCCCGCAAGTTCCGCGCGGACGGCCGGGGTCTGGAAACCGAGGTGGACATCGACGACTGGATAGATATCGGCGTATTCGGACCGAGCGAGTCCGGACGGGGGCGCGACGAGACCGTGCTCTATATGAAGAAATACCATATCACCGAGCCCCGCACGCGCCTGGAAGTCGTAGTCGACGGGGTTCCCGCCCGCGCGGGGATTGATCCATACAACAGGCTTATCGATCGCGATTCCGACGACAATATGCGGAGCGTGTCCGCAAGCGGAGGGTAGTAATAACAATGTTGACAATCAGGAACCTGTCGAAGACTTATGGCAACGGCATACGGGCGCTGATAGACGTCGACCTCGACATAGACCGGGGCATGTTCGGCCTGCTCGGCCCGAACGGGGCTGGCAAATCCACCCTCATGCGCACCCTGGCCACGCTGCAGGAGCCCGACACGGGCACGGTGCGCCTCGGGGACCTGGACGTGCTCGAGCAGAAAGAAGAAGTGCGCAAGATTCTCGGATATCTGCCCCAGGAGTTCGGGTTGTATCCAAGGTTCTCGGCCGAGGCTATGCTCAACCATTTCGCCGTTCTCAAGGGCATAAGGGACGGCGGGGAAAGAAAGCAAACCGTAGAGCATATTCTCGAGATCACCAACCTCAGCGATGTGAGGAAGCAGAAGCTGGGGACTTTCTCGGGCGGCATGCGCCAGCGCTTCGGCGTCGCCCAGGCCCTCATCGGGAGCCCGCAGCTCATTATCGTTGACGAGCCGACGGCCGGGCTCGATCCCCAGGAGCGCCATCGCTTCTTAAACCTCCTCAGCGAGATAGGGGAGAACGTGGTGGTGATTCTCTCTACCCACATCGTGGAAGACGTGCGCGAGCTATGCAGCCGGATGGCAGTCATCGACAAGGGGCGCGTGCTCTTAAGCGGCGACCCCAGGACATTCGCTTCCCAACTCGAGGGCAAGGTATGGCGGAAGTCCATCGAAAAGGACGAGGTCGAGACTTACGAGAACTCCATGACGGTAATCTCCAAGAGGCTGCTCGCCGGCCGCCCCAACATCCATGTCTTCTGTGAGCAGCCTCCGGGCGACGGCTTCGAGCCCGTGGTCCCCGACCTTGAGGATGTTTACATGGCCGCGCTGAGACGGGCCTGAGCAGTGGCCCGAGAGCCCCTTACGTGGCCGGATACCCTGTCCCCGCTACCTGAACATGTTCTTTATGCCGCCCCACGTGGTGGGCTCAGCGGCGCTGGGCCCGCACGGGTCATCGCCGAAATCCCCGCAAACGCCCGCCCCGAAAACGCAAATCACGTCTACTTCCATGAAGTCGCAGTCGAGGATGCCGAGGAACGGCGGAAGGGTACCATACACGGGGCGGGGTATGGGGTCGACCCTACCGGGAGTATTGGCGTCCAGCAATGTCCAGGCCGAGATCTTGGTGGGACCGGGCTGGCAGTCGCCCCAGGCCAGCGAAATCCAGTCGCCGGGCATGATGATGTCGTTGATCGAGAGCAGGCCGCAATGCGTGGTGATGCCGCTACCCCATTCCGCCGGCCAGTCCAGGGCCCACTCAGTCACCCTCAACCCTTCGAAGTCGAAGAAGACCGTGAACACGTCAATGTCACCGCAGCCGGAATAGGTGGTCACGAAATCGCCGCAACCCTCCAGCGCAGGGAGGTTTTCGCAGGTCTGATCGGCGTGATGCGCCTGTACATGGATGGCGACCTTGACGTCCTCGTCACCCGCCCTGCATGCCGATACCAGAAATACCAATAGAACAGCGACCATACAGATTGCCTTCATCATTCGCAGGACTCCTTTCTTCCACACACCCGCATGCCAGCACCAATAATCGGCAGCTGTCCGTGCGCCGAAATAGCCGGGTGGATGCCGGCTTGCACCCGAGGAACATGCACATCACAGCCTGAGGCGGCAGCGCCCCCGGCATGGCAGTCTCCTCATTGACTCCGCAGCATCTGATGACATACATACTATAGCACAGGTCGGGCCGCTATTGAAGCGTAATCACAGGAGTGCAGCCTTGCCGCCGGTCGCGTCGGTGATGGTCCATTCCCCGGTCGTCCGGACGACAGCGGTCAATGTCATGTCTGTGACGGTGAGCAGTAAGGTCGGTATTTGAAGGCCTTTCGGGGTGTGCGAGGGCAGCTTAAGGGTACGGGATGTTCTCAATATCTTCCAGGGTCCAGAATCCCCAGTCGTCTAACGGCTCACGCTCAGCCGTGCCGTCATCCCGCAGGCTCAGCTCTACTCCTCTGATGCCTCTGATGTGGGCTTTCCAGGCTTCCCGCTGGTCGGATTCCATCCTATCGTAGTCTCTTCGGAAACCATTCAGGATCAGAGCGATGACAGGCGAACCCAGTATGAGGATTACAGTCACCAGGCAGAAGGCGAGAACATCATTGGGACCGTAGATTTGTGGTCCCAGCCAATTTCTCGCCATGGCAGCCCTCCGGGAGCACCCTACTTGCGGAGGGCATTAATCGTCAATGTAAATCTTGACCCGGGGTTTCTCGAGAGAATCGCGGAGTGCTGTCCGGAGGTGCGCGTCGAGAATGAAACACTACCTCCCTGTAGGTCTCCGCGTCCAGCTGGCAGACATCACTCTGGATGTTCCCGAGGCCCTCCGGCAGGGTGAGCGTGCTCCCGGGACCCGGGATAGATCACGATTCGAGCGCTTGACACCCGATAGGTCATCTGCTATTCGTCGGGCATGAGTTCAGTCTGACCCGTTGCCAGGAGGATAGTAGAGTGAAATCTCACCACCGTGTTGTGCTCGGACCTCTGGGTGCCATTCTGATGCTGCTTCTTCTCACTTCATGCAGCGACCTTTTCAATACCGAAGATGAGAATGGACCGACGCATGTACTTGTGGACGCCGAAAACGGAGGCAGCGTACCCAGTCCGGACGGGCTGCTCACCCTCACGATTCCGCCCAACGCTCTGGATGAGGACACCTACATAGATATAGGAGTAGTCGCCCCGTCGGACTACCCGGATGAACTTGCAGGAATGCAACTGGCCGGAAAGGTATACAGTCTGGAGCCCGACGGTCTGCAGTTGAACTCGCCTGCCACTGTCGAGATTGAGATGACCGAAGGTGAACTCGACAGCGATGTTGCGAATGGCGAGTACAGGGTCGTGGGCGGCGCTGTCATGTCCACCGGCGGCATGATAGAGCCCATGGACACTTCGATTGTGAGATACGACCTTGAGGACGCCATTGTCTTCACCGGCAAGATGAGTCACTTCAGTTACATCATGCGGTTCGTACGGATACGGAGCTACAACCCCTCGAAATCGCATGGAAGGGTGAGAATCAGCACTGATTTGGGACCTCACAGGACCGCCGTCGGGCTCGAGTGGTCGACTCACGTAGGCTGCATGAACTCCACTGATCTGGCGCTGTTCGTGGACGCGAAGAACTCGGCCACGAGTCCTATTGGCTGGTCGGAGGTATTCACTTCGTTCGAAGTTCCTCCACAGGGCCATGAGTACGAGACTATCACCCCCAAGTGGAGTTGCGAGGATTTAGGTAAGGGAAGAAACGCAGTGGCCGTATACGTCACTCCGCTGGACAGTGAAATCGAAACGGGCGCCCATGGCGTGTGGATCCCGCAAGAGGTGGAGTGTATCGCGGGGGTCGCGCAGGCAACGAACTGCGGCGATGACAGGCTCAAGTTCGTATGCGAGCTCTTCTGGTTTCCTTTTTTCCATAAGGAGCCCTGTGGCGACATAAGGGAGCCGGAGGGAGATGGAACGGTCAAGAACTCGTGGGGGCTCATCAGGGACGTGTCGCAGACAATGGTTGGCACTTATCGCTGGGGCATGAAGAAGCAGACGATCGTCGAGGAGCAGTGGTGGCTAATAGAGGAGATGTACCCGTTCGGGGCCGATAACTTCTGGGTTGGAACGCCCAGGAAGCTCGCGTCCGACGGATCTTCAACCATGGGTAGCATCGGGGATTGGGTGGTCTTCTTCAACGTCATGAATGACACCATACCGCACGCGGACCCGGTGAATTACCTCCAGTACGGATTCGTGTTCGACCGGGATGGCGATACGGAAAATAACTTCGAGCCCCATCCGACTTACCCTTATGACTTCTTCCAGGATACGGACTACTGGATAGTGGCTTCCTATAACCCGGAAGTAGGCTGGACGCTTCAGGCTTCCGATGCCACCGTCAGCCCGCCGGTCACGGTATCATCCGACGCCAGGATGATCGTCACAGGCAACGCCCTCATTCTGCTCGTGCCGCGAAGCGAGTTCATGGCGGACTATATCGGCTACCGGATGAGCGCTTACCGGCATCCGGGCGACTTGGGAGTGGGCGGCGACTGGGACGGGGACGTACAGCCGCCGGTGGCCGACGGGCTCAAGTGGGTGGACATAGGGAGCGACTAAACGCCATAGGCGATAGGGCCGCACCCTGCCGGGCTCGTCTATGGACTACTGGTCCCTACTGCGTGTCACTTCCCTGACACGCAGCTCACCTCTGGAGCGCAGGTCCTCACCGGCCTTCGCTCCCATCAGGGAGCCGACCACGACCTCGAAATCTATGTTGAGTCTGCCCTTCGCGCAGTCAACCACCCGGTCATCTTCCTGGCCGTCACCGTCCAAGTCCTCGCAGCAATAGCATGTGCAGTTTGTGTAGCCCGCCAGGCCCCACTGGAGCGGGTTGGGATTGACTGAATAACCCACCGGTGCTATGCTCTTGGGACTGAAGCTTGCTGGACTGCCCACATAGTACCGTCAAGGGGTGCTTTGGCCTGAAGGCGTCTTTTCGATCGTGGCTTGCATCGAAACAGGTCAATTCAGCTCTTCCTAATTGGAGGTAGATGGTCATGTCGGAAACCAGAATCCTCAGGGTCGCCGCGGTTGTCCTCGCGGCTCTACTCCTGCTACCCTCATGCTCAGGGGATGGAACCGGTGTTGAGCCGGGTTCGGGACCGGTCACGATGAAGGGCAGTCTTACATTCCCGGCGGGAGACCAGGTCGATCTTGAAGATGTCACGATAGGCATGGCCTCAAGCCAGGTGTCCGCGGACACGAATGGCGACTTCAGCATCGTTGGAAACAGCAACACTCCCAGCATGGTGATCGCATTCGATCAGGACACCCTCCCCATGCTCATGAGCATTGTAGCCGACCCCCAGGAGGGCGCTCTTTTTGAGGTGGACGCGCACTCCACTGCGCTGGCGCTCGCCTTTCTCTGCCCGTTCGTGTGTGTGAGCGATCCGGATGGGGCAGACGAGGTCCTCTCGAAACTCGAGGGACTCGACGAGATGGAAGGCCTCGAAGACCTTATAGAAGTGAGGCTTGGACTCGATCCGTTTGCGCTTTCGGTCGAGGACGCGGATACCGATTCGGCCCTGAGCCGGGTCGTGCAGGCCTACATGGATACATATCCAGATGTCGTACTGCGCAACTATCCGAGTCTCGGGGCGGCCGGCACCGTCGTCTATGTCGACCCGAGTTACGAGAAGAGTGGCCACGAAATCACATACATAAAAGACAATAGATTCAGACTCATGAACTACCTTGGCCGCTGGGCCTACTGCGTGACACCCACCGACTCCTTCTACGTCTGGCCCAACGGCACACTGATGGACGCTCTCCGCTTTCACCCCTTTAAACCATCCGAGCGCGAGTTTGAGCTTGAGGTGGTCACCAACGAGCCTCCTGTAGAGGTGCACCTCTATGGGTTCGGAATGGCCCCGGATGCGGACAATGTCTGGGACGACCTCGGTCCCAACGATCAGATAAGGGCCCAGTACGGCGGCTTGTCCACTTTCTTCTTCGAGCTCCTGCCGCACGCGATGTCGGTTCTCTCCGGCGTGAACAAGACCGTCGGGAGCAAAGAGATCGCCGAGCTGTGGTCCTTTAAGGTAATGAAGCTTATGTCCTCTGATGCCCGTTTGATGGAGCGCACCATGATGTACTTAAGAGAGGGCAACATGTGGGGCATGGCCTGGTTCTATACAAAGTGGGGCATAAAGAAGATTCTGAGCCACGACGCCCTCGGAGAAACACTTCTGCGCACCATGGGTGCCCAGCTCACCGCTGAGCAAATGACGCTGCTGGCTGCGAACCTGAACGTTGCGGCCAGAGTGGTCGTCACCTCGGATGGCGTGGCGTCGGTAATCAAGACTTTCGTAGGGTTCAGGAACAGCCGCTTCAAGACCACATTCAAGGTCTGGAAGGAGTCCATCGGCTTCGGCAGCATATCCGGGACTGTCCATGATTCAGAGGACGGAACAACGATCGAGGGAGTCCGCGTCCTCCTGGAGGGCGATGAAGGGAATCCCATGGATCCATCCCACGATGAGACGACGAGCTCCTCGGGCGCTTTCTTCTTCTCCAACATCATGGCCGGCGAGAAGACACTCCAGTTCAGCAAGACCGGCTACACAGCCACGTCGCTTGGGGTTGTCGTCGAGAGCGGCAAGACCACAACCGTGGCAGTGAATCTCGGCAAGGACGCGGGAAGCGTCCAGGGCAAGATTGTGAACAAGATCCTCCTGCACAACGGCATCTCTCCTGACAACTTCCAGGGCGCCTGCAATCTTGATGCCGCGGAGATAGGCGGGAGCGGCCAGACTCTGGTGTACACGATCGATGGTGGCCAATACGCTAAGGACATCCCCCCGGGCAACTGGAGATTGATAGCGTCCCACGATCTCTATTGGCCGGATACGGTCGAGGTCACCGTCGAGTCGGAGGAAATAACGGAGGTCCCCGATCTGATCCTCTACCCCAGAGGCAGGATGGAAGGTCAGATCTCATTTGACATGGACGACAACGGTACCTGGGAGAAGAATGTCAACTTCACGGCTATGACTACCGCGGCCGGGAAGATGAGCACGCTGGCCGGGCCGTCTGCAGCGCCCGCAACAAGTTGGCTTCTTCAGGTACTCGGAACTGGCGATGTGACCGGGGGTGGGCCATATGACGTCATACTGCTGCAGATCGACCTGGGAGATGTGACCGAGCCTAACTACTACAGCCTGGGTGGATTCGCCGAGGTCATGAGTCCAGCATACAGCGTGCCCGCCGGCCTCTACTACATCACAGACAGGGAGATGTGCTATCATCCCCAGGCTGGCTACCAGACCATGATGTTTATGGTTTCCAGTGAACCCACTATCGCTGACTGCAATTGCGGGGTTACCTTCTTCGGCAGCCTTACCGTTGAGCAGTTCGGGACCGAGCTTACCGACATCGTGAGCGGCGGAATAAGCGCTTACCTTGCGGGATGGAAGGGCTGCACGTGTACCTGTTGCGAGGATGTGGACGGTGACGGGCAGGACGACGACTTTGTAGTGGACTGTGCGAAGGCTAAGCTCAGTCTGGATTTCGAGGTAATAGTCGGCTCGCTCCTCAGCAGCAAGATGAGCGACATGCTGGACCCGGCCGATGAGCAAAGGCTCCGGGAGTTGACCGGAGGCCCGGACGAATAGTCCCCCGGCTCACTATAGAAGCAGCCGGTATTCGGCCCGGGGCCCGGAGATGCCGCCCCACATGCCGTTGTGTATGAACCATCTTTGGCATGGCCCGAGACCCCGACGATTTACCGCCGAAAAGCAGAAGCCCCGAACCGCTTACGATTCAAGGGCTTTTTCGGTAGCGGGGGACCGCTACACACACCATAAGACGATTGTCCCACCTGTCGAGGCCATCGACATCAAGTTTGACTGGAATTAACCCCGTGCTGAGATTACTCTTAGCCGTGCCGGGGCTTGGTGCCCCCGCTGATAGCCAGCGCTTCACTGCACGGCAGCTGGGCGTAACTCATAAGCGCGCGCGAGGAGACTTAATGATGGCGGACACATTTCCGCTCGATGTTAAAGCACTCCGCAAAGTCCTCAACTATCTCAACGTCGGCGTGTATATCACGGACCCGGAGCGGAGAGTAGTACTATGGAATCGCAAGGCCGAGCAGATTACCGGCTACAGGGAGTCGGACGTAATTGGGAGGCCCTGCCATGACAACGTCTTGAATCACATCGACAAGGACGGTAAGCGCCTTTGCCCGTCGGACCGATGTCCCCTTCACCGATCCATGCTCCTGGGGAGGGCGGGCGACGAGTCCCTGCTTGTTTTCGCAAACACGGCTGAGGGGGAGCGCATTGCCGTCACGGTGGATGTCGCGCCGTTATTCAGCGATGATGGGACGGTGATCGGCGGCATCGAGGTTTTCCGGGACGAGACCGAGCAGGTGCGCGACCTCGAGCTGGCCAAGGAGGTCCAGCGGCATATCCTGCCCAAGTCCATGCCCGTAAGCGACGCAGTTCAGATGGACGCATGCTACTATCCCCACGACTTGATAGGTGGTGATTTCTACGATATCTACCCGGTCGGGGAAAACCGCTACGGTGTTCTTGTCGCCGACGTCAGGGGACATGGGGTCTCCGCATCGCTCTGCACGATGCTGCTGAAGAGCCTGGGAGAGAGGCTGAGGTCGAAGGCCGGCGAGCCTTCCGAGTTCGTCACCGCCCTCAATTCAGAGATCACGAGTTTTCTCCAGGATGAGAACTTCGCCACTGCACTTTACACCGTGGTCGATATGGAGAGCGCGCAGGTTGCATACACTAATGCCGGCCACTGTGCACCTTTCCACTTCCGCGCGGCTGATGGTACAGTGAACCCTCTGGAAAGCCATGGTTTGCCGCTCGGCATCATCGCCGGGATGGACTATGAGACAGGCAAGTTGGACCTGGCGCCTGGCGACCTCCTGCTTGCCTACACTGACGGCGCCACGGAATCGGTGTGCAGTGACGGAGAGATGTTGGATGAGGATGGCCTTGCCGAAGTTCTCAAGGGTGCAATGGCCGACGGCGTGGACGGCCTCCTTGAGCGCCTGTACGGCAAGGTGCTTAACACCTGTGGTACGGTGGGTATGGAGGATGATGTCCTCATGTTCTCGGTCTTCCGGAGGCCCTAGGAGGCCTTCGCGTACGGGCCCTACCGCCTTGCGAAGATTCGCGCCACATAGAGAGAGCCCCCGAACCTCAAGAGGCCCAAGGGCTTGATATGGTAGCGGGGGCAGGATTTGAACCTGCGA